>OGLE01002885.1_pt1 | contig 10167 bp, 7 predicted proteins | sample 1572671 | NCBI WGS metagenome assembly OGLE01 (sample SAMEA2581923, study PRJEB24529) | metagenome | biome: Human gut stool | place: China | collected 2011 | reverse complement strand
AAGCTGCCCACGCACAAGGTTCTCAAGAAAGAGCGTGTCTTTGATGAGGAAACCGGCAAGGGCAAAACCCGCCTTCATTTTGAGGATGAGCTGAAAAAGCCGAAGGGCAAGGGCAAGCTGCAATTCGAGGCAGACAAAACCGTCCGCAAGGTCGGTGACACTCTCGCCTCCGGCATTCACGGCAAAATCCATGAGGTCGAACAGGAAAACACGGCGGTTGAGGCGGCGCATAAAACGGAGATCGCCGCTGAGACTGCCGCTCGGCATTTCCGTCATCATCGGGAAAGCAGCGTCAACAAGCCCTACGAGAAGGTCTCCAAGCTGGAACACAAGGCGGATGCTGCGGATGCGAAGCTCCAATATGAGAGAAATCAGCAGGAGCATCCTGAGATGAAGAAGCAGAACATGAACAAGCACTACCAGAAGCAGAATATCAAGAAGGAATATGCCGCTGCACGAAATGCCGGTTCTCAGACTGCCGGGACTGCCACAAAGAATACCGGCAAGAAGCTCGGTGAAAAGGTGTCCGACAAGATCAAGGAGTTTTTTGAGAAAAACAAGAAGGTCTTCATCTGGATCGGCGTCGGAATTGCCCTTCTCGTTTTGCTCGGTGCCGGAATCAGCTCGTGTTCGATGCTCACCTCTACCGGCTCGTCGGTTATCGCTTCCTCCTATCTCAGCGAGGATGATGCGATGCTGGGCGCAGAAGCGCAGTATTGCCAGATGGAGCAAGAGCTGCAACGCTATCTCGACACCTACGAAAGCACTCATGACTATGACGAATATCACTTCGATCTGGATGATATTGAGCATGACCCCTATGTGCTGATCTCCATTCTCTCGGCTCTCCATGAGGGCGAGTTCACGCTGGATGAGGTGCAGGGTACGCTCCAAATGCTGTTTGAAAAGCAGTACATCCTCACCGAAGAGGTTATCGTCGAAACCAGATACCGCACGGAAACCGACACATGGACGGACGCAGACGGCAACACGCACACGGAAACCTATCGCGTCCCGTATGACTACTACATCTGCAACGTGAAGCTCGAAAACTTCAATCTCTCCCACGTCCCGGTCTACATCATGTCTCAGGAACAGCTTTCCATGTACGCAACGTATATGTCGGTGCTGGGCAACCGCGAGGATCTGTTCGGTGACTCTCCCTATGTGGACAAGTACATCACAAATCCGCCCGCTGACTACGATGTCAACCCGGAATACCTGAACGACGAGAAGTTTGCAACGCTGATTACCGAGGCGGAAAAGTATCTCGGCTATCCGTATGTGTGGGGCGGCTCCAATCCCGACACGTCCTTTGACTGCTCCGGCTTCGTCAGCTATGTCCTCACGAACAGCGGTCTTGTGAATACCGGACGGCTTGGCGCACAAGGGCTTTACAACGTCTGTGCGCCGGTTTCAAAGGCAAATGCACAGCCCGGTGATCTCATCTTTTTTGTCGGAACGTATGACACCCCCGGCGTGTCCCACGTCGGCATCTACGTTGGTGATGGGGTCATGATCCACTGCGGCGACCCCATTCAGTACACATCCATCAACTCTTCCTATTGGCAGCAGCATTTCTACGCCTTCGGAAGACCCGCCTATTAAAAGAAAGGAGTTATTTCATGAATCCCAAGTATCAGAAAGTCCTCTCCGACATTGAGAAGGCTGAAAAGAAAAAGACCGAAATCGAAGGACAGCTCAAGGAGCTGTATGACAAGAAGACAGAGCTGGAAAACCTTGAAATCATCAATACCGTGCGCTCTATGGTGATGGACAAGGATCAGATCATGGCGTTCCTGTCTTCCATGAAGGGCGGCACCAAGCCCGCTGAAAATACGGAGGTAATCGACAATGCGTAAGAAGTTTCGTTTTCTGACCGTCCTTGCAGTCTGCGTCATGGTGCTGTCCTGCTTCTCGGTGACGGCGTTTGCCTATGCCGATGACACCGATCAGAACCTTCCGGTCACAGAGGCAACCCAGCCCGAACAGCAGCCCGCAGTCACTCCCACGCCGGAAAAGCCGAAGGGTGAGCCGATTGACGATGAGGGCAACGCCTACACCCGCGACTTGCTCTATGACAAGGCAACCAACAAGCAGTTCATCACAGTCCAGACGAAGAACGGCAACACCTTTTTCATTGTCATCGACTACGATGCACCCATCAATGAGGACGAGGAACAGTATCAAACATACTTCCTCAACATGGTCGATGAAAGCGATCTGCTTGCGCTGCTGGATGATGACACTGCGGCGGCTCTGACTACCTGTAACTGCAAGGAGAAATGCGCTGCCGGTCAGGTCAATACCGACTGCCCGGCCTGCAAGACCAACATGAGTGAATGCACCGGCACAGCCCCCGTTACGCCTGAGCCGGACAAGGATGCGGAAACCGATGCCCCCGCCCCTAAGCCCGAAAAGAAATCCAACATCGGCATGATCCTCGTCATCTTTGTCCTTGCCGGTGCTGCGGGTGCAGCCTATTACTACATCAAGTTCGTCAAGGGCAGAAAGCCCAAGGATGAAGATATGGACTTCTTTGATGATGAAGGCTACGAGGAAGAGCCGTACATCAACGAGGATGATGAGCCGCAGATTGCGGAGGATGCTGAAACGGATGGTGATGAAGATTGATCTTAGTCATTGCTGAAAAGCCCAGCGTTGCCCAGTCCATCGCAAAGGTGTTGGGCGCGACGTCCCACAAGGACGGCTACATGGAGGGCGGCAATTACATCGTTTCGTGGTGCTTCGGTCATCTGGTGGAGCTGGCAGACGCCAGCTCCTACGATGAGCGGTATGCCAAGTGGCGGTATGACGATCTGCCTATTGTTCCGGAAAGCTGGATGTTTGAGGTCACGAAGGACAAAGCACAGCAGTTCAAGGTGCTGTCCGCTCTCATGAAGGACAAGCGCGTCACCGAGCTGGTCTGCGCAACCGATGCAGGACGCGAGGGTGAGCTGATCTTCCGGCTGGTCTACAACAAAGCCGGATGCACCAAGCCCTTCAAGCGTCTGTGGATCAGCTCGTTGGAGGACTCCGCCATCCGCGAAGGCTTCCGGCATCTCCGGGACGGCAAGGAATATGACCGCCTCTATGAAGCGGCACTCAGCCGCTCGAAGGCAGACTGGATTGTCGGCATCAACGGCACCCGCCTGTTCACCACGCTCTATCACAAGAAGCTGGTGGTCGGGCGCGTCCAGACGCCGACCCTTGCAATGCTGGTAGAGCGTGACGGGAAAATCTCCACGTTCCAGAGGGAGAAGTATTTCAACGTCCACGTCGGCAAGGGCGATCTGACTGCCGATCTGGAAAAGGTAAAAACCGAAGAGGAAGCAAAAAAGATTGCGGCGGCTTGCGAGAAAAAGCAAGCCGTCGTTTCTTCTCTCAAGCGGGAGACGAAAACCGTCAATCCTCCGAAGCTCTATGATCTGACCACCTTGCAGCGCGAGGCAAACCGATACTACAGCTTCACCGCCCAGCAGACGCTTGATCTCGTTCAGACGCTCTACGAAAAGAAGCTCCTGACCTATCCGCGCACGGACAGTCAGTTCATCACGGACGATATGGAAGACACTGCCCGTCAGGTCATTTCCATCGTCTGCCGCCAGCTTCCGCTTTTCTCCGGCGTTTCGATTACGCCGGACATTGCCCGCGTAACCGACAACAGCAAGGTCACAGATCACCACGCTATTCTCCCAACCGTCCAGCTCGAAAAGCAGGATGTTTCGGCGCTCCCTCAGTCGGAACAGAAAATCCTCAATCTTATCGGGATGCGCCTTCTGTGTGCGACCGGCGAGAAGCACACCTACGCAGAAACGCAGATCTCGCTCTCCTGCGAGGGCTACGAGTTCAAAACCAAGGGGAAGACCGTCGTTCAAAACGGATGGAAAGCCATCGAAGAGCTGTTCAAGTCCTCCCTCAAGACGAAGGAAAAGGACGATTCCATGAAGTCCCTGCCCGAAGTCTATGAGGGCGATGTTCTGGATGGTGTGTCCGCCAGCGTCACCGAACACTTCACGACGCCCCCAAAGCAGTACACGGAAGACACGCTCCTGTCTGCAATGGAGACTGCCGGAAACGATCAGTTTGACGATGACACCGAGAAGAAAGGTCTCGGAACACCCGCGACCCGCGCCGGTATCATTGAAAAGCTGGTAAAGTCCGGCTTTGCTGAACGCAAGGGCAAATCCCTCATTCCCACAAAGGACGGCTGCAACCTCGTCTGCGTCCTGCCGGAACAGATCACTTCTCCCGCAATGACGGCGGAATGGGAAAACACGCTCATGGAGATTGAACGCGGCAAGGCAGATGCGGACGCCTTCCTCAGCGGCATTGTCCGAATGACCGGCGATTTGGTAAAAGCCTACCCGTTCCTCTCCGATGCCGAAGCCCAGCGTTTCGGCACGGGCAAGGAGGAAATCGGCAAATGCCCCCGCTGCGGCTCTCCGGTCTACGTCGGTAAGGGCAATTTCTACTGCTCGAACAAGGAATGCTCCTTCTGCCTGTGGGAAGACAACAAGTTCTTTTCCAGCAAGAAAAAGAAGCTGACCAAGAAGATTGCAAAGGAGCTACTGGACAAAGGCTGGTGCCGAGTGACCGGGCTTTACACGCCGAAGAAGCCCCAGCTCTACGATGCGGTGATCCGGCTGGATGACAGCGGCGGCAAATACATCAGCTTCAAGATGGAGTTTGACCGATGAACCGTCCGAAGTATGTTGCCTCTTGCAGCGGAGGCAAAGACAGCGTAGCGACGCTCCTGCTGGCAGTACAGCACAATGAGCCGCTGGACGAGGCGGTTTTCAGCGAAGTCATGTTTGATCAGGACACAAGCGGTGAAGTCCCGGAACACCGGGACTTCATCTATGACCGGCTCAAGCCCTTCTGTGAAAAGGAGTTGGGCATCAAGTTCACCATTCTCCATGCAGACAAGACCTACGATGACGTGTTCCATCACGTCATCACCCGCGGACCGCATAAGGGCGAGGTTCGCGGCTTCGCGTGGGCTGGGATGTGTGCAGTCAATCGGGACTGCAAAATCCCGCCCGTCCGCAAGTACAATGCCGCACTCTCGCCGGACACCGTGAGCTATGTCGGCATCGCGGAGGATGAGCCAAAACGCCTTGCGCGTCTGGACGGAGTGAAGAAGGTCAGTCTGCTTGCCAAGTACGGCATGACAGAGGCGGACGCCTACAAGCTCTGTCAGGAACACGGGCTGCTTTCCCCGATCTACGCTCACTGCCGAAGAAACGGCTGCTGGTTCTGTCCCAATGCAAGCGACGAAGAGCTGTTGCACATGATTACAAAACACCCGGAGCTGTTTGACAGACTGATTGAATGGGAGAAGGAGGATAACATCTTTCATCGTCGGCTGACGCGCAGAGAAACCCCGTCAGAGGCAAAGGCTCGTTTACTGAGCAAATCCCAGACGGGGTTTGCTTCTCCCCGAAACAAATCCGAAATGGAGGTTTGAAATGGCTGAAAACAAAAATGCACAGCAAGTCCGCGAAATCACGGACAAGCTGGAACAGGGCATCAAGGAGCTTTTTGAATCCGAGCGGTTCAAGGAATATCTCCGCACGATGTCCAAGTTCTACAACTATTCCTTCAACAACACGCTGCTCATTGCGATGCAGAAGCCGGAGGCAACCTATGTTGCCGGTTATACCTCGTGGCAGCGCAACTTTGACCGTCAGGTCATGAAGGGCGAAAAGGGCATCAAGATTCTTGCACCCGCGCCGTACAAGGCGCAGGAAGAGCGTGAGAAGATTGATCCTTTGACGCAGAAGCCGGTGATCGGCGCAGATGGGAAGGCTGTCACGGAAACGGTTGAGGTCCTGCGTCCTGCCTTCAAGGTGGTAAGTGTCTTTGATGTTTCCCAGACGGACGGCAAGGAGCTTCCGGACATCATCGTCGATGAGCTGAAAGGCACCGTCGAAAACTACGAGGCGTTCTTCGACGCGCTTAGGCAGGAATCTCCCGTCCCTATTTCCTTTGAGGACATTCCGGGCGGTGCAAAGGGATTCTTCTCGCCGGTTGAAAGCCGCATTGCCATTCAGGAGGGCATGAGCGAAATCCAGACGGTCAAAACCGCCATTCACGAGATCGCCCACGCGAAGCTCCACGCCGTCAAGCCGGATGAGAAAGCCGCGCCAGAAGATAAGAAGGATCGGCACACCAAGGAGGTTGAAGCGGAAAGCGTTGCCTACACCGTCTGCCAACGGTACGGCATTGAAACCTCGGACTATTCCTTCGGCTACATCGCCGGTTGGTCATCCGGTAAGGAAACCAAGGAGCTGAAAAGCTCTCTGGACACCATCCGCAAGACGGCGGCTGAGATGATCGAGGGCATTGACGCCAAGCTCAAGGTGCTGCTGGCAGAGAAAGCACAGTCCGCAGAGAAGGAAGCTCCCGTAAAGGAAACCGTTCCGGAGGAAAAGCCGGAAGTCCCCATTTACCGCGAGACGGCGAATTACGCCTATGAAGCCGGTGAGCTGGAGTCATATCGTGCTTCTCTCGCCGCAAACGAGGAATGCCGCAGTGCGATTGAAGCGGCGATCAGCTCCAACTACGGAGATAACCGGCTGGATGCGGATGCTGCCGTGAAAAGCGTCCTTGAGCAGTTCTCTCCGGAGCGCGTCCGATATGTCCTTGCAAACACCATTCAGAAGAAAGACTTTGACGGGCGCATTCCGCAGCCCCTCAAGGAGTGGGCGAAGAGCATTGAGGTCTGCCCGGAGAATGCCTCCCGCTTCCTTGTGGATAAACCCAATCCCGGACTGACGGCACTTTTCGTGGATGCGTTCCGACAGCAGACCGAACCTGAGAAGGAAATCACTTCTGAGAAAACAGAGGAAAGAGACCCGGAGGTCGTTGCGTGGGAGAACGATGAGATTACCTCTATTGAGGTAAAAACCGTGGAGGTCAAGTCTCCCTTTGCGCCCTTGCCGGAGGAAACAGCAAAAGCACCGAAGGCGCACCGCCTGACTGCCGAAGAAAAGGAGATCAAAGCTGCCGTCATGGACACGCTCAAGGGGCAGATCGCCTATAACAACGACGGAATGCGGGCATCCTATCGCGCTTCCAACCATTCCTTCAATCTGTTGGCACGGAACGGCGTCAGAATCGAGGGCAACACGGTCACGCAGAACGGTGAGCCGCTGTTCAAAATCCATCGCCGTCATGCGGCGCGGAAAACACAGGGCTGCTATCGTGAGTTGATGCCGACGCTGGAATACGTCAAGCAGGAGCAGAAGCAGGAAAAGCCCTCTATCCGCGATCAGCTCAGGACTGCCGCAAAACAGCAGCCGGAGAAGAAGTCCCCGGTCAAATCCAAAACACACAACATGGAGTTGTGAGAAAGGAGACGCATGAAGAAATACACAGACGTTGACATCGTTGCGGAGCTGCAGAAGCTCGTGGACAGTCATGTAGACAGCTACAAGGAAGACTTCGACATCGACAAGCGTATCATCCGCCGCGCTGCCGAAAGCCAGAATCCCGAAGACAAGACGTTGATGTGGTTCTGCCGTCCGCATGGAACGCACTGTCTCAACGAAAATCAGGTCTTTATTCAGGGAACGCGGGATCACAACACCTTCCGTTTCTATGCGGAGCAGACCTACGACGAGTGCATTGCCCGCGTCATTGTCCCGAAAACCGTCAAGCGCGGCAAGGTGTTCGGGGACGTCTTTGAGATCAACTACCGGGAACAGGCGGCAAATGTGGCGCAGAACTCGGTTGCGCCGGATCATGACCGGTTGACCTTCGCAGACGGCTATGTGCTGGACGCACCCTGCCGCAGCAGCTTCGATGCAGCAATGGCTCTGGTCGGTGAGCATGGCGGCGTCAAAACCCACCAGACGCTCCCGAAGGACGCGGATGCTCTGGCGGAAGTGCTGTCCAAACAAAAAAGCCGCCGTGACAGACTGCCGGATGCAGAAAGGACAGAGGCGCTTTCACCTCTGCCCGTTGCAGAACTTCGGAAGTACGAAGCGGTCAAAAAGGCGCATCCGGACGCGCTGGTTTGCTTTGCCCAGAACGGCTATTTTGAGCTGTACGGCAAGGACGCGGAAAAAGCCGCGCCCTTGCTCGGCACAAAGCTCCTTGAGAAGAAGGTGCGCGGCAAGCCTTCCGTGCCGGTTACTGGTTTCCGTGAAAGCGCATGGGTAGCCGGTTCTCATAAGCTCTGGAAGTCCGGCGTGAATGTCTTTCTCAGCAAAGACGGCGAGACCTTCAAGGAACTCAAAGCCGCAGATTACATTCCTGTCGGAGCGACACTGAATGTGGACGGCATCAAGTGCAGAATCGACGCCGTTGATTTTGCCGCTGGTGAAGTCCGGCTGACCAACATTGAGGACAACAACAGACCGATCCGCTTTTCTGAAAGCATTCAGTATGTCCGCTCGTATGTGGAGGATGCCGGAACTGCCATCTACGACACCATCCCAAAGAAGCCCGCTGCCCGTGAATCCATCCGCGACAAGCTGAAATCCGCGCAGAAAGCACAGCCGCCCCACACACCGAAGCCGCAGAAAAACAAAGGAAAGGATATGGAACTCTGATATGAAGAACTTTACCGTGGAAGAAATCAACCTGATGTGCTGCTTCAACACGTCCAGCCGGAAGCGGCTGATCGACGATATGAAGGGCGTCACCCTGAACGACATGGACGGCGAGATCGCAGAGCTGATGTATAAGACCATCCGGAAGCTCGAAGCCATGACGGACGCAGAGTTTGAGGAACTGTATATCATGCCGGACGGCATGATGGATGACTGAAAGGAGGATGCCTATGCCCGTATTAGACGGTAATTTTGAAGCCTTCGTCACAAACCTTGGCAAGTACAACGAGGGTATGCTGGTCGGTGAGTGGGTGAAGCTGCCCACCACCGAAGAAGAGATGCAGAAGGTTTTTGAGCGTATCGGGATCGGCAAGCAGGATGAGTTCGGTCAGCCCTACGAAGAGTGGTTTATCACCGACTACGAATGCCCGATCTACGGCGTTCAGAAGATGCTTGGCGAGTACGAGAGCCTTGATAAGCTCAACTACCTCGCCGCCTTGATTGACGAGCTTTCCCTGAGCGATCAGGAAAAGCTCGTTGCCATTATGGAGGCTGGCTGCGATGAGGTCAGCGACATCGACGATCTCATCAACCTGACGTTCAATCTGGACTGCTACGACATCATGCCCGGTATCAACGACGAATATGACCTCGGCTATTACTATGCCAACGAAGCCGGTATCTACTCCGAAAAGGATCTCGGTCCTCTGGCAGACTACATCGACTATGAACGCTATGGTCACGACATCGCTTATGATGAACAGGGACGCTTCACCGATGAAGGCTATGTCCGCGTCGCAAGCGAACGCTGGGACAGACAGTTTAACGGTGAGCTGGACGATATTCCCGACGAATACCGGATTACCGGCTCAGGGGAAGCCGCCGAGCGTGATAGCACCATCGCCGTTCTCGTCGTTGAGCCGGGAAAGGAGCCTTATGTGAAGGAGATTGACTCCGGTCTGGAGTCCTTGCAGCATGAGGTCGGCGGCTGCATCGAGGCAATTTATCCCTACGAAGACCCGGTTGCCTTAGTCTGCAACGAGGAAGGCAAGCTGGAAGGTCTGCCCCTGAACCGCGCTCTGCGTGATGAGGACGGTGACATCTACGATGTTGTTGCCGGAACATTCATGGTGGTCGGCTTGACGGATGACAGCTTCGGCTCTCTGACCGTAGAGCAGATGCAGAAGTTCGCTGACCACTTCAAAGTGCCGGAGCAGTTTGTCAAGCTGGGCGATAAGATTGTGGCGATCCCCATGATCTCGAAGGAGCAGCAGAAGCAGGAAGCTACCGAGCAGAAGGACTTTGAGATGAATGCCGACACCTCCGGTCTGACGGTTGCCGGTCACATCGGGACGTGGCACACCATTGATCAGCACGAGGTCGGCGGTCACAGCTTTTATTTGATGAAGCATGACACCTACGGCGATGAGGCGGCTTGCATCATCGTCGATGAGCGCGGCAAGCTCGTCCTTGATGATGTCTACAACGGCTTTGACGATGACACGCTCCGCCTTCTCGATCTTGAGGTCAAGGAAGTGTCGGAAATGCCGGATCCCACGCTCTCCGTTCAGGATATGAAGGACTACGGCTACGCATGGGCTGGCGT
>OGLE01002884.1_pt1 | contig 10167 bp, 9 predicted proteins | sample 1572671 | NCBI WGS metagenome assembly OGLE01 (sample SAMEA2581923, study PRJEB24529) | metagenome | biome: Human gut stool | place: China | collected 2011 | reverse complement strand
GCAGGCGCGGGAAAGACGGAATCCGCCTGTGAGATTCGTTTCGATCACTTCATCCCACTGAGAATCTTTCATACGCATGGAAAGCGTATCGCGAGTGATGCCGGCGTTGTTCACTAACACGGTAACGGAACCGAAGTCGGCTTCGAGAGCTTTCATGAAAGCGTCGGTACCTTCGCGGGCAGCAATATTTAAAACGCGGCCTTCGCCTTTGCCGCCGAGTTCCTGGATACGAGCGGAAATCTTTGCAGCGCCGGAGTCACTTGTTGCCGTGCCGATCACTGTGGCACCGGCTTTAACGCAGACGTCCAGAATGGCTGCTCCGATACCGCGACTGGCGCCGGTGACTAATACGATTTCGCCGGCGAGTGCGTCAGCTGTAAAAACGGACTGAGTCATGAATCATTTCTCCTGGTTTGCCGCAGCAGCTTCTTCTAAGGCTGCACGGCTGTTTAATGCTTTAGCAGTAATTCCTTTGGTGATGCGCTTGACCATTCCGGACAAAGCTGCTCCGGGACCGACTTCATAAATTTCCATGACGCCGGCCTCTTCCATCTTACGAACTGTATCGGCCCACAGAACCGGAGAGGCAACCTGAGCCGCCAGAACGTCGCGAATGGCGTCGGGTTCTTCGTGGATTTGGACGTCAACGTTATGTAAGACCGGCAGGAAAGGTTTCTGAAGGTCAACGGTTTTCAGCTTTTCTTCCATGGCAAGCGCAGCCGGTTTCATCAAAGAAGAATGGAACGGACCGGAAACATTCAGTTTGATAGCGCGCTTAGCACCGGCAGCCAAACTCTTTTCCATGGCTTCCTGAACAGCTGCAACGGTACCGGCAATCACGACCTGCCCCGGAGTATTGAAGTTAACGGCTTCGACAACGCCATTTGTAGCGCATTCAAGGCAGACGGTCTTCACTTGGTCGTCGGATAAACCGAGGATCGCAGCCATCGTACCTTCACCGACGGGAACCGCGGCCTGCATTTGTTCTGCGCGATAGCGAACCAGCTGCAGAGCATCCGTAAAGTCGAGCGCACCGGCAGCAACCAAAGCAGAGTATTCAACTAGTGAGTGACCGGCGGTCATCTCCGGCTTAAAGTCATCGCCCATGCAGAGGGCGGAAATAACGGAATGAAGGAACACGGCAGGTTGGGTAACTTTAGTCTGGCGCAGGTCTTCATCTGTTCCGTTGAACATAATATCAGTAATACGATACCCGAGGATATCATTTGCTTTCTCAAAAAGTTCCTTGGCTAATGCCGAATTTTCGTACAGGTCCTTTCCCATGCCAACGAATTGGGCACCTTGACCCGGAAATACAAATGCTTTCATATTTACTCGTTTTTTAGTGTTTAAATAAAAAGTGCTGCAAAGGTAGAGGTTTTTCTGATATTCACCGCACAAACGGATGTTTTTTGTGCAATACCCTTACTTTAAGGAGGAAGCTAAAATACAATATGTATGCTTGGGCCTTCTGTGGTATCCGGAGGCTGAAATACTTATAAATGAAACACTTTCTCCTTATTGTACTTCCTACAATTAGACCTCTTGTATATTCTTGTAAATTACATATTGTATTCCATACGATAACAACTGAAAATGATATTGTATAAAGTAAGATATGTATTCAGTTGAAAAATAATGCTTTATAATATTATAAAAATATTCTTTTCCTTTATTGCAAATTAGAAAAACCTATTTATATTTGCAGCGCTTAACGAGATATATTATGCAAAACATAGAACAAAAAACGCCGTTGGCAAACAATCATATCTCTGTGGACTGTGTAGTGATTGGTTTTGACGGAGAACAGCTAAAGGTTCTGCTGATTAAGCGTGCAGGAGAGGAAGAAGGAGAAATCTTTCATGATATGAAGCTTCCCGGAAGTTTGATTTACATGGATGAGGATTTGGATGAAGCTGCCAAACGGGTGTTGAATGAATTGACGGGGCTGAAGAACGTCAATCTGATGCAATTCAAGGCATTCGGCTCAAAAAACCGTACGAAGGACCCCAGAGATGTACATTGGCTGGAACGTGCCATGCAGTCCAAGGTAGAGCGTATTGTCACCATAGCCTATCTTTCCCTGGTGAAGATAGACCGCGCATTGAACCGTGATTTGGACAATTATCAAGCCAGTTGGGTAGCCATGCCGGATATAAAGGCTCTGGCATTCGACCACAACCTGATTATCAAGGAAGCCATTACCTATGTCCGTCAGTACGTCGAGTTCAACCCGTCTTCACTGTTCGACTTGTTGCCGCGTAAGTTCACCGCATCCCAGCTTCGCACTTTGTACGAACTGGTGTATGACAAGCAGTACGACGTACGCAATTTCCATAAAAAAATTGCCTTGATGGAGTATGTCGTCCCCCTGGAAGAAAAACAGCAGGGCGTGGCCCACCGGGCGGCACGCTACTACCGTTTCGACAAAAAGATATACAATAAAATCCGACGGTAGCCGGATTGTAAATTCTTCATATCACTTTCATTTTAATATTGATAGAAATGTATTTATTAGGTTATGACATCGGCAGCTCGTCTGTAAAAGCGAGTCTGGTAAATGCGGAAAGCGGCAAGTGTGTATCGTCTGCCTTCTTCCCCAAGACTGAAGCGGAAATTATCGCAGTGAAGCCCGGCTGGGCAGAGCAAGACCCCGGAAACTGGTGGGAAAACTTGAAACTGGCCACACAAGCGGTATTGGCAGAATCCGGAGTAAACGCAGAAGACATCAAGGCGATCGGTATCTCTTATCAGATGCATGGCTTGGTATGTGTAGATAAAAACCAGCAGGTGTTGCGTCCTGCCATTATCTGGTGCGACTCCAGAGCCGTGCCCTACGGACAAAAGGCTTTCGAAACATTGGGAGAGGAGACTTGCCTTTCACATCTGCTGAATTCTCCGGGCAACTTCACGGCCTCCAAACTGGCTTGGATTAAGGAGAATGAGCCTTCCGTTTACGAAAAGATTCATAAGATAATGCTGCCGGGCGACTATATCGCCATGAAGTTGAGCGGTACCATCTGTACCACGGTGTCCGGTTTGTCCGAAGGGATGTTCTGGGATTTCAAGAACAACCGGGTTGCCGACTTTCTGATGGACTATTATGGATTCGACTCCTCTCTGATTGCCGACATCAAACCGACTTTCTCCGAGCAGGGACGTGTCAATGCTGCTGCAGCCGCAGAGCTGGGTCTGAAAGAAGGTACGCCTATCACTTACCGTGCCGGCGACCAGCCCAACAATGCCCTTTCCCTGAATGTATTCAATCCGGGTGAAATTGCTTCTACCGCCGGAACGTCCGGCGTGGTATACGGCGTGAACGGTGAGGTGAACTACGACCCCAAGTCACGTGTCAACACCTTTGCACACGTCAACCATGCTGCCGGGCAAACCCGTCTGGGTGTTCTGCTGTGCATCAATGGTACGGGCATTCTCAATTCATGGGTAAAACGCACCGTTGCTCCCGAAGGCATCTCCTACAGCGATATGAATCTGCTGGCGGCGCAAGCTCCCATCGGCAGTGCCGGTATCAGTATCCTGCCCTTTGGAAACGGTGCGGAGCGTATGCTGGAGAACAAGGAAATAGGCTGCTCCATTCATGGCATCAACTTCAACCAGCACGGCAAACAGCATATCATCCGTGCAGCACAGGAAGGCATCGTTTTTTCCTTTAAATATGGAATCGACATCATGGAACAAATGGGCATTCCCGTGCAGAAAATTCATGCAGGCAAGGCTAATATGTTCCTCAGCCCGCTGTTCCGCGAGACATTGGCCGGTGTGACGGGAGCTGTCATCGAACTGTATGATACCGACGGCTCTGTAGGTGCCGCCAAAGGCGCCGGAATCGGTGTGGGCATATACAAGGACAACAACGAAGCATTTGCCACGCTTGAGAAGCTCGAGGTGATAGAGCCGAAAGTGGCAGACCGCCAGGCTTATGCCGACGCATATGCGCGCTGGAAACACTGGGTAATGTGCTAATGTGCACATTAAAACGTTAGCACGTTAAAACAATAAATTAATAATTAACCCCGTGATGAATGTGTCTGTCATTGGCACATTCTCACATTAAAACATTAAATTCTTATGGCAACAAAAGAGTATTTTCCCGGAATAGGAAAGATTAAATTCGAAGGTAAAGAGAGCAAGAACCCGATGGCATTCCGTTATTACGATGCCGATAAAGTAATCATGGGTAAGAAAATGAGCGAATGGCTGAAGTTCGCCATGGCATGGTGGCACACTCTTTGCGCAGAAGGTGGTGACCAATTCGGTGGCGGAACAAAGAAATTCCCCTGGAACGGTGAGGCTGACAAGGTTCAGGCTGCCAAGAACAAAATGGACGCCGGCTTTGAATTCATGCAGAAAATGGGTATCGAATACTACTGCTTCCACGATGTAGACCTCTGCGAAGAAGCCGAGACCATTGAAGAATACGAAGCCAACTTGAAGGAAATCGTAGCGTATGCCAAGCAGAAACAAGCAGAAACCGGCATCAAACTGTTGTGGGGTACTGCCAACGTATTCGGCCATGCCCGCTACATGAATGGTGCAGCCACCAATCCCGATTTCGATGTTGTGGCACGTGCCGCCATCCAAATCAAAAACGCCATCGACGCTACTATCGAACTGGGAGGCTCAAACTATGTATTCTGGGGCGGTCGCGAAGGCTACATGTCATTGCTGAATACAGACCAGAAGCGTGAGAAAGAGCACCTCGCACAGATGTTGACCATCGCCCGCGACTATGCACGTGCCCGCGGCTTCAAAGGTACCTTCTTGATTGAACCGAAACCGATGGAACCTACAAAACACCAGTATGATGTAGACACCGAAACCGTTATCGGCTTCTTGAAGGCTCACAATCTGGACAAAGATTTCAAGGTGAACATCGAAGTGAACCACGCTACTTTGGCGGGCCACACCTTCGAGCACGAACTCGCAGTAGCCGTAGACAACGGTATGCTCGGCTCCATCGACGCCAACCGTGGTGACTACCAGAACGGCTGGGATACAGACCAGTTCCCCATTGACAACTTCGAACTGACCCAGGCAATGATGCAAATCATCCGTAACGGAGGCTTTGGCAATGGTGGTACAAACTTCGATGCCAAGACCCGTCGCAACTCCACCGACCTGGAAGACATTTTCATTGCCCACATCGCCGGTATGGACGTGATGGCACGTGCACTGGAAAGTGCAGCCAAATTGCTTGAAGAGTCTCCTTACAAGAAGATGCTGGCCGACCGCTATGCTTCCTTCGACAGTGGTAAAGGCAAGGAATTTGAAGATGGCAAACTGACGCTGGAGGATTTGGTAGCTTACGCAAAAGCCAACGGTGAGCCGAAACAGACCAGCGGCAAGCAGGAATTGTATGAGGCAATCGTGAATATGTACTGCTAATAATGATCAATGTTTAGTGATTAGTGGTTAATAAGTTGCGCATGAGGTGTTTCAATATTAATCATTAATCGCTAATCATTAATCGCTAATCATTAACCATTAATCATTAATATCATGAATTATACAGAAAAAGGCAGTAAACTCTACCTCTTCTCTATTGTGCTGGTAGCCGTCATCGGGGGCTTGCTTTTCGGCTACGATACAGCAGTCATATCCGGTGCCGATAAAGGGCTTCAGGCATTTTTTATGGGTGCCTCCGATTTTGTCTACACAGATACGATTCACGGCATTACCTCTTCCAGTGCACTTATCGGATGTATCATCGGTAGTGCTCTTTCGGGATTCTTCGCATCCAATCTGGGACGTAAGAATTCTCTTTTCATAGCCGGCGTCTTGTTCTTTCTGTCGGCATTGGGCTCCTACTACCCGGAATTCCTTTTCTTCGACTATGGTGTTCCTTCCTATTCCTTGCTCGTGGCATTCAATTTCTACCGTGTATTGGGAGGAATCGGCGTAGGTTTGGCATCGGCCATCTGCCCGATGTATATTGCGGAAATTGCGCCGAGCAACATTCGCGGGACTCTGGTATCATGGAATCAGTTTGCCATTATCTTCGGCCAGTTGGTGGTTTACTTCGTGAATTTCCTTATTCTGGGCGAGAATTCAAATCCGGTGATAAAGGCCATTGAAGGAGTCAACCAGATTCTGAATCCCGAAGCGGCCAAATTCACTTTTAGGTGGAGGCTTTGCCCAAAAAGCACAAGCAGTTAAACCAGCAGGTAATGTAATTCGTCCAGATTTATCCATAAAATGGAAAGTCGGTGATAAGGCTAAACATAATAAATGGGGAATTGGTAGAATTGTATCTGTAAAAGGAACAGGTGAAGAAGTAGAATTAAAAATAGCTTTTCCAGGTCAAGGCATAAAAGCTTTAATGCAAAAATACGCTCCTATTAGTAAAGTATAAATAAAAAGATTGCTTTAATTGTGAAATACAGTTAAAGCAATCTTTTTTATTGGGGATAATTGAAGTTTTGGGGATATATCAAATAAAGTAAATATTATCAAAATCAGTAGAAAGATACAGAAGTATTGATTTCTTCATCAGGAAGATTAGTAGCAGGGACAGTTGTGATATTTTGAGAATCTGTACTGCGACTCATATCAATTTTTGTGTTGATTATTTCGTCAGAAAGATTAGTAGCAGGAACAGCAGTAATATTTTGGGAATCAATACTACGACTCATATCAATTGTTGTATTGATTGTTGCTTCTGGAAGATTAGTAGCGGGAACTACTGTTTTAGGGGAACCACTAGCAAAACATAAAGAGCTAGAAAATGCTAAAAGACAAGCGCAACTAAAACCGAGAGTGAATTTTTTTAAATTTAACATAATAAAAACCTTTTTTCTTAATTATATAGCGTGCTATTATATAAAAATTATCTTGTATTATATGGTTATGTTTAATATAATTTAAATATACATAGCTAACTATGTAATAAATAATAGCGCAATAAAAATTTTTTGTCAATAGTTTTTTATAGATATTTTAGTTTATGTTGAGAGTGAAATTTTGATATAATATATATTATTATTGAGTTATTTTTTTCTTTTGAGGTGAGAGCAGTGTTAGTACCAGATACTATGCGATTAGGGCAATTAATATATGAAATAAATAAAAAAATGATAGCTAGACAAAATAATAATTTAGCCAGTTTAGGTGTAACTGTACAACAGGCATTAGTTATTGCTTATTTAGATAAATCTAAAGATAAAAAAGTTACACAAAGAATGATAGAAATTGGACTAAATAATACAAATCCAACTGTTACAAATATCATAAAAAGTATGATGAGCAAAAATTTAATATACAAAATTCAAGATAAGGTAGATAAGAGAAAGTATTATTTATATTTGACACCACTTGGTTTAAGTATTGCCTCAGAATGTGCAAAAAGAATGGAAGCAACAGATATAGCAGCTTATAAAAATTTAACAGAAGAAGAACTAAAGACTCTAAGAGTATTGTTAGAAAAAGTAGAATTTTAAGAGAAAAGACCAGTTACTTATATGGTAACTGGCCTATTTATATGTATTGTGGGTGAAATAATGGAAGATATAAAAAAGCAAATAGATGAATTAAAGAAAAAAATCTTATATCATAATGATTTATATTACAATCAAGATAATCCAGAAATAGAAGATGCTCAATATGATGAATTGATGCGACAATTAAAAAAATTGGAAGCTGAAAATCCAGAATTAATCACAAAAGATTCACCAACGCAAAAAGTAGGTGGAGTGGCAAAACGTGAAGCAGGTGTCCTTGTAAAACATGATGTGCCAATGCTTAGTTTACAAGATGTATTTTCTGCTGAAGAAGTGGAGTCTTTTGTAGATAATATGCAAAAAGAATTAGATAACCCAGAATTTGTAGTAGAAGAAAAAATAGATGGTTTGTCTTTAGCACTTCGTTATGTAGATGGTGAATTGAAATTAGCTGTTACTCGTGGTGATGGTGTTGTACAAGGTGAAGATGTAACAGCTAATGCTATGCAGATAAAAGATATTAAGAAAAAACTAAAAGAAAAATTGCCTTATTTTGAAGTTCGTGGAGAAGTATATATGACGCGAGAAGCTTTTTCCTTAGTGAATGAAAAACAAGAATTATTGGGGAAAAGATTATTTGCTAATCCTCGAAACTGTGCAGCAGGTACACTTCGCCAATTAGACAGCAAAATCACTAAAGAACGCAGTTTATCCATGTTTATTTTTAATTTGCAAAAGGTAGAAGGTATAGAATTAAAATCGCATACACAGGCATATGAATTTATGCACAAACAAGGAATGAAGATTATACATTCATATAAAGTATGTAAAACTAAAGAAGAAGTTTTACAAGCTATAGAAGAAATTGGAAATCGCCGTGGTGATTTGGATTATGATATTGATGGAGCTGTTGTAAAAATAAATGATTTTGCACAAAGAGAAAAATTAGGAGCAACATCTAAAGTTCCTAAATGGGCAATAGCTTATAAATATCCACCAGAAGAAAAAGAAACTAAATTATTAAATATAGAATTATCCGTAGGTCGTACAGGAAGAATTACACCGACAGCGGTATTTGAACCAGTTTGGCTCTGTGGGACAAAAGTAGAACGAGCTACATTGCATAATCAAGATTTTATTGATGATTTGGATATACGCATTGGCGATACAATAAAAGTATATAAATCAGGGGAAATTATTCCGAAAGTTCGTTGTGTAATCAAAGAAAAACGACCTCAAGATAGCAAACCTTTTATCATTGGCGATACTTGCCCTGTATGTAATGCTCATACTATTCGCGATGATAAAGCAGATATTCGTTGTAGTAATCCACATTGCCCAGCACAGATTGAACGTTGGATAATAAATTTTGTCGGTCGAGATGCTATGGATATCAAAGGTTTTGGCATGATGTATATAAAAACTTTGATTGAAAATGGATATTTAAAAGATCCAGCAGATATATATTATTTACACAATTATCGCGATGAATTAATAGCAAAAGGTTTGATTGGAAAGGAAAAAAATACTGATAAACTTTTAAATGCAATCGAAAAAAGTAAGCAAAATGCACCATGGAGATTGCTTACAGGACTGGGCATTTTGAATATAGGTAAATCGGCAAGTCGTTCCTTGATAAATCATTTTCATTCTTTTGATGATATAGCAAAAGCTACAGAAGAAGAGATAAAACAAGTGGCAGATATTGGAGAAATAAGTGCAAAACTCGTATACGAATTTTTCCATGATGAAGAAAATATTGCTTTATTAAATAAATTAAAAGAAGCAAATGTCAATATGGCAGAAGAAAAGACAGAAAAAACATCTGATAAATTCCAAGGTTTGACTTTTGTATTGACAGGAACATTAGAAACTATGGGCAGAAGTGAAGCTAGTGAAATCATTCAATCACTAGGCGGAAAAGCTTCTGGTTCTGTATCGAAAAAAACATCTTATGTAATTGCAGGGGCAAATGCAGGCAGTAAACTTACAAAAGCTGAGAGTTTAGGTATAAAAATTATCACTGAACAAGAATTTTTAGCAATGGTTAAAGAAAATTAATTTATAAAAGAAAAGCATTTTAAAATGGATTGAGTAATAATTCCATTTTAGAATGCTTTTTTATTGATATTATTTAATTATTAGCTTTATTGTCTTTTAATTTTTGAGATACATTGTAAATAGCAGTGAGTTCATCTTTATTGAATTGATATTTTTCACCACAGAAATGACAGCAAACTTCAGCATGACCATCATCAACTAGAGATTTTAAATCATGTTCATTTAAGCTGATGAGTACATCTTCAATGCGTTCTTTGGAGCATTGGCATTTAAATGCTAAATCTGTAGTAGTTAAATAATCAACTTTATCAAAACCTTGCAATAGTTCAGCAATAATACCACGAGCATCTAAACCATCTTTTACCATGGTAGAAACTGGGCGAATTTTAGCGAGGTTATTTTCTAATTTTGTAAGTGTTTCTTCTGTAGCATCTGGTAATAAGAACACCTAATCCTACACTAGAAGGAGTTTGTTCAGAAGTATAAAGATAATTTGTGAGGTCTTCAGCAATTTCCCCAGAAACGATTTCACAGCTACCAGTAATAGGGTCTTTAAGACCAGTGAAACGAGTTACGAATAAAATACCTTGACCGACACCACCGCCTACATCTAATTTACCTTTTTCATTGAGTGGTAAATTAACATGAG
>OGLE01002868.1_pt1 | contig 10237 bp, 9 predicted proteins | sample 1572671 | NCBI WGS metagenome assembly OGLE01 (sample SAMEA2581923, study PRJEB24529) | metagenome | biome: Human gut stool | place: China | collected 2011 | reverse complement strand
AGGAAAAAAAACAACTGGAAATTGATTTCGTAGCAAATAAGGGAAGCAAACGATATTATATTCAATCAGCATTCAGTCTTCCGGATGATGAGAAGAGAATGCAGGAAAAGGCATCCCTGATAAATGTAGGTGATTCATTTAAAAAGATTATCATTGTAAAAGATATTATTAAACCATGGAATGATGATGACGGAATATTGACAATGAGTATTTTTGATTTTCTGTTGAATGAAAATAGTCTGGACTTATAGTTTTTAGGACAGTAGATTCCATACAAAGCATAAATAAAGAGGGATTACGTGTGTTTCATATTATAGATGAACGTTTTTTTGTACCGTTGGCATCTCCGAATAAATTAGTATATTGGGAATGTATCTGCAAGTTATTTTCCGTCATGGATCATCAACTTTCCTTTGGAGTGGACAGAGATGTTGTGGTGGAGGAACTGCAATATTATTTTGAACAGACCCAGGCAGCGGATTTTGATGAAGAAGAATTCCAGGGAAAAAATGCAAGAGATAAGGCAAACTGGATGTTGCGAAAACTGGAAAATTATGGATGGATAGACATCGAGACAGATAAAAGTTATGTACAAAGAGTTAATTTTAAGGAATATGCCGTCAAGATTATAAAGACATTGTTGGAAATTGCAGAAGGTAAGCAAATCGAATATCAGGGATATATTTATACTATATATAGCCTGGTGCGAGGTACAACGGACAATCCGGGAATCGTTCTTTTGTCAATTGTGGAAAATACAGATATGTTGATTACCGGTCTGAAAAACCTGAGTTCCGGAATCAAGCATTATATTGATGAACTGACAAAGTATAAGACTCCGGCAGAAATTATGGATGTTTTATTCAACGATTACATAGAAAATATTGTAGACAAAGCATATCATCGATTGCTCACTTCAGATAATGTCTCTAAATTCCGACCGGAGATTATAGAGAGACTGGAAAGTAAAAGCCATAGTAAGGCTTATGTGGAAAAAGCAGGTGCGGAACTGGCTTCCATTCGGGAAATTGTGCCGGAAGAAGCAGAAGAACTGGTCTATCATTATATTCATCAGGTCATAGATGCTTTTCAGAATATGGATGAAATCCTGGCAGAAATCAATCGTAAAAATACGCAATATCAGAGGGCAGCTATCAATCGTGCCAAGTTTTATCTGATTGGCGGCGAGGATGTCAGGGGGCAGATCAAGGATATTCTTTCTGAAATGAATGAGAAAATCAATCGGGAAAACATGGATCTTGGTGGAATTTACAGGATTGAATTTTTGGATGATCTGATCCGGATATACAGTTCAGCAGTTATAGATGAGAAATCTTTTTATACTCCGATTGAAGGAAAGAAAACATTTGAACCGGAAATCATCCAACAGGAGGAACCGGACACTGAACTCAGGAATGAGAAGAAAAGGAAAATGCTTGAAAAGCTGGCAAGAGTCCTGAACCCGGAGAAAATAGATGGATATGTAGAAAAACAGCTTGGAGAAAGACCGGAAATGTTAGCTTCGGAGTTACCGTTAGATACTACGGATGATTTCGTGAAGATGATTTATGTTCGATTGTACGGTCAGAGAAAAAACATGAAGTATGTAGTGAGTGTAAGAGAGACCATACAGAAGGACGGTTACCAATTTACGGATTTTACAATACGAAAGAAGGTACAAAAGTAGGATGGATATTTTAAACGGAATGTTGCAGAAAGACAGGGATAATTTCTCACGGATATGTAACCGGCTGTTAAGTTCCTGCTTTTTATGTAAAAGAAATGAAACAACCAGATTAGATTATTATTTTGTAACAAAATACAAGGAAAAATTTGCGGAATGTTTTGCACTATTGGGCTACCGTTTGGAAATTAATGAAGAATATGGTGTGGTTCAGTTAACCAATCCACAAAACTATAACCGCTACAATATGAAACTGTTTGAATCGGTTCTCTTGTTAATTCTCAGAATTTTATATGATGAAAAGAGAAGGGAACTTTCTACTACAGAGGAAGTAATTGTAAATGTGGGGGATATTCATGAAAAATTCTTAAGCCTGAAGATCAGAGAGAAAATGATAGACAAGACAACTTTTCGCAATGCAATCAGTACATTGAAAAGGTTTCAGATCATAGAGATATTGGATACCAGCCTTACGGAGGAAGAATCCCGGATTATTATCTTTGACTCTATTCTGATGGCTGTTCGCGTGGAAGATATTAAGGCAGCTTATGAAAAGCTGGAAATTTACAAAAGAGGAGGAAAAAACAGTGAAGAAACTGACGAGAGTGAAATTGATTAACTGGCATCGCTTTGTTAATGCAACAATAGATCTTGAAAAATCCACACTGATTTCCGGAGAAAACGGAGCTGGAAAATCCACTCTTTTGGACGCTATTCAGTTCGTGGTTATTTGTTCTACCAATTATTTTAATAAGGCAGCTCATGAAAACGGGAAAAGAAAACTGACCGGGTATATTCGCTGTAAGACCGGAAGAGAAAATAAACCTTATGAACGGACAGGAGAGATCAGTGCACATGTTGCACTGGAATTTTATGAAGAGAAAAAGGATAAATATTTTGTGATCGGTGCCGTGGTAGACTCTGCTTCGGAGGGACAGGAAAAAACGGCAAGATATTTGATGGATGGAGTACGATTCGAGGACTCTATGTTTTTTCAAGGAAAAGCGCCAAAGTCTATCAATCAGTTTCGGACAATGAATAGTTCTAAAATAAAACAATGGTGTACTACAGATAAAGAAGCAAGATCAATGATCAAAAACCGCTTTGGACGAATCGAAGATAAATTTTTCCGGCTGATTCCCAAGGCTCTGGCTTTTCGTCCGATTGATGATATTAAAGATTTTGTGTATTCCTATGTATTGGATGAGAAGGAAGTCAATATTGATGTATTACGTGAAAATGTCCGGACTTATCAAGATTTACAGCGTACACTGGAAAACGTAAAAACTCGTATCGAGAGGTTGGAAAAAATCAATTCCTTACATGCCCAGGCAGCGGATGGATTACAGAAGGATAAGCAATATGGATATTATCTTGCGAGAGTAGAAGCGGATCTTATCCTGGAAGAAATAGAAAAGATGCAGGCTGAGATACAGACGGATACTTTGCGGTTGGAAGAACAAAACGGTCAGATCCAGACTGTGAAAAAAGAACAGATGGAAAAACAACAGATCAGAGATGATTTGCGTGCGGAACTTGCAACAGATAAAGATTTTCTGGCAAAAGACGAACAGGAGAAGCGACTGCAGTTATTGGAGAACAGAAAGACAGATTTGCTGAAGGAGCGGGAAAGCCTTCAGGAAAGCATGGACTCTGCCAGAATGCAGTTGAAAAAATTGCTGGAAGTAAAGGATGTGGACACATCTATAAAACTTTATTATCGAAACTTGTGCATGCCAGACAATGATATGAATTTGGCGCAGACAAAGGACACACTTTTGCAGGCTATTTCCTACAAAAATCTAATGCGAAATAAAGTGCTGCAGAAAAAAGCAGAGACGATAGCAAAGGAAGCCGAAATCAGTGATGAAAAGCAGGAACTGGACAAGAAAATTGAACAGTTAATGAAGAAAAAATTTTCGTATTCTGAAGATGTAGAACGTGTAAGAATGGAAATTAAGGAAGAGTTTCAACGTATCGGACGGACTCCGGAACCGCGTATTTTATGTGAAATGTTGGAGATTACAGATGGATCCTGGAGAAATGCTGTGGAAGGTTATTTAAACACGCAGAGATTTTATATTCTGGTGGAGCCTGAAAATTTTGATATTGCATTGGGAATTTATGACAGGCTTCGAAAAGAGAAAAAAGCATATGGAGTAGGCCTTATTAACACACAGAATCTGGAAGAATATGATACCGCACCGGAAGGATCTCTGGCTACCGTAGTGTCTTCCAAAAATAAATACGCAAAACGTTATGTCAATATGATTCTCGGAAAAGTTCATATGTGTGAGCATTATCGGGAACTAAAAACTTATAGGATCTCAATCACAAGAGAGTGCATGAAGTATCAGAACAACGTAGCGAGTGCTATTAAACCATCCGTTTTTGAAACACCATACATTGGACAGAATGCCATAAAGGTACAACTGGAACAGGCAAAACAGAAGCGGGAGGAATTGAAGCAACAGCTGGCGGACTTGAAAAGCAGGCTGAAACAACTGGAATATGTACTGGAGCCACTGAATACGGATCAGGATACAGATATTAAGTACCGTTTGGACGTTATTGGTGATTTGCGGCAGGTTTCTCTGGAAATTGACAAATGCAAAGAAAACATTGCTACATTGAAGAAAAATTCCAATATGATCATGAAACAGCTGCAATTGTCTGCCTTGGAAAAAATGTTAGAGGAACTGACGGTAAAAAGGAGTAATTTAGACAGAACTGCCGGTAAGACGGAGGAAAGAATCAGCCTGACAAAACAGAAAATTGCAGAGAATCAGGCAAATCATGTAGAAAAAGCACTATTTTATGAAAAACTTGGGGCAGACGATGCAGATTTATTGCCAATCTGGAGACAGGAATATGAGAAACAGACAGAGGGTAAGTCTTATGCACAGTTCAGAGATAATTATTTGCGAAGGAGAAAAGCAAACCAGACACTGATTGATAAGGCAACGGACTCTATGAAAGAGGTAATGAGGGAATATAAAACAGCGCATGATTTTGGTGCACCTGCTTCGATGGAAGGATATCGGGATTTTGAAGCGGAGTATTTGAAACTGAAAAATTCAGAACTGCTGCAGTATGAGGATAAGGTGGAGACGGCCAGAAGCGCAGCGGAAGAAGAATTCAGAGAGCAGTTTTTGTCTAAGCTACAGGAAAATATGAAGACAGCCCAGTCTGAATTTAAGGAATTAAACAAGGCATTGAATGATATTACGTTCAGCAATGAAAAGTATGAATTCCTGTATATGCCGAGTAAGAAATACCGTCAATATTATGAAATGATCATGGATGATTTTAATGCGATGCAGGGAGAGTCTATTTTCAGTGGACTGTTTCATGAGAATCATAAGGTAGTGATAGAAGAACTGTTCGAACGGCTGGCACTTGATAATGACAATAGTACAAAAGCATTGGATGAATTTACGGATTATCGTACTTATATGGATTATGATATACGCATTATACACAGCGATGGAAACTATTCCTTATATTCAAAGGTGTGTGAGGAAAAGAGCGGTGGTGAGACACAGACACCTTTTTACGTCACCGTAGCAGCATCTTTTGTCCAGCTGTATAAGAACAATATTGGCGGAGAGGCAGTGGGACTTGTGCTTTTTGATGAAGCGTTTAATAATATGGATGATGAAAGAATAGGCGGAGTTCTGGAATTTTTGCGGCGGTTGCCGCTACAGATATTGATTGCTGCACCACCGGATAAAATACAGTATATCAGTCCCTTTGTGGAGGAGACATTACTCGTAATGACAGATGAAAAAATCAGTTATGCAGAGAGGTATGTAAATGGTACAGTATGACAGAATGGTTTTAAATCATTTGCTGGATATCTATGAAAACAGTCTGTTGTCAATTGGAGAGAACAGGAGAAAGATACAGATAGAGTTTCGTTTTACGAGAACATCTATACCGGCATATTATGATGAGAGTTCATCAGAATATGAAAAAATTCATATTTTGATGAATGCACTGGAAAATAAAAATATGATAACTGTAATCTGGAAGGACCATAAGCAGGGACATTTCATACAAAAGGTTCGGATGAATGCGGATCAAATTGATGAAATTTACCGGTATACAGGAAGAAAACCAAAGCATGGTCTGGAGGAAGAAAACAGAGTCTTTCTTCAAAAATATCTGAATGAAGATGCTCCGGTCACGGTAAATTTTGTAGGATATCTGTTGGAACGACTGGAAAACCACAAGTCGGTAAAAGAATACATAACATTGGAAAATCTGCAGGAAACAGAAAAATTTCTTCGTGCATGTGTATCTGTAGAACAAAATAAAACACCTTGTTATATCAGAGAGTTCTCCATTCAACATTTTCAGGATTCTAAGTATTTTGAACAGATAGAAAGCAGGATTATCAGAGTGTTTCGGCAGTTCGATGAGGAATATAAGGAAATGGATGCAGTGGAACTATTGGCGGAATATGGAATTTATCAAACCCCTGATTTTGTTTATTTTAAGGGAGATGTGCGCCTGCTGGTGGAAGGGGAGGAGATGAATTTGTCCCTTTTAAAGCAGGGAATTGGAATTTCGGGAGAGGATATTGAAAACATTCGTTTCTCGGATTTCAGCAGAATACAGAAGGTAATAACTGTTGAAAACCTTACTTCTTTTTTCAGATACCATGAGGAAAACAGCCTCCTTGTTTACCTGGGAGGATACCATAACAGGGTACGAAGAAAACTGCTCCAAAAGATTTATGATGCAATTCCTGCTGCAAAATATTATCATTTTGGGGACATAGATGCCGGAGGATTCCTTATTTTTCTGGATTTACGTAAAAAAACAGAAATTCCATTTGAAAGCTTCCGTATGGATCTGGATACGCTGAAACAATATTCACAATATGGAAAAAAATTGACAGAAACAGATAAAAAACGTCTGGAGAAATTAGAAGAAGAAAAGGAATTCAGCGAGGTTATCCGATATATGCTGGAGAAAAATATAAAATTAGAGCAGGAATGCATTATTGAATAGATGGTGTCGTGAAATTTTTGCAGCACCTATTAATTTTTCAGGAGAATTTACCGATACAATCCTTAGAGAAGCAAGGTCGTGCGCCCACGGAAGGCGCTTTTTATCACACGGAGGTGACCATTATGACCATAGAACCGATTTCCAGTCTCATGACAGTGCAGGCACAGAACACGTCCGCTGTCAAGAATGCGACTACAAAAGTGACCACAGAGGAAAACGCCTCTGAATACAATTCTGCCAATGTAAAGCCAATAGACAAGATCGATCAGACGACAGCAGTCGTTGAGAATGCTCAGGGCAAGGAGCAGAGCAATACCTCTGCCGATCCCAATGGGGAGCAGCAACAGCATGTGACCAATGAGCAGATCAAGAAAGCGGTAGAGAAGCTGAACAAGAGCATGATGTCTCATTCCGAAGCGGTCTTCGGCATTCATGAGGCAACCAATCGCGTAACCATCAAGATCATAGATAAGGATACCAAGAAAGTGATCAAGGAACTTCCTCCCGAGAAGACCCTGGACATGATCGCCAAAGTGTGGGAATTAGCCGGTATCCTGGTAGATGAGAAGAGATAAGAAGTAAGAATCAGGAGGAACACATTATGGCAATGAGAATGTCTGGTCTGATGTCCGGTATGGACACAGAGACTATCATTAAGGAACTGGTATCTGCCAAACAGACCAAGGTGGATGATGCAAAAAAGGCACAGACCAAACTGCAGTGGAAGCAGGATGCCTGGAAAGAATTAAATACTAAACTGAAAAATCTGCAGGCAAAATATATCGCTAATATGCGTTTTACGTCTTCTTACAGCAAGAGGACCACAAAAGTATCCAACAGTAATGCAGTCAGCGTGATCACCGGTGAAAATGCCGTCAAGGGAGTACAGTCCCTGCAGATCAACAAGCTGGCCAAGACCGGTTATCTCACCGGCGCACAGATCAAGGCTGCCGATGGGGGAAGTCTGACTGCTGCATCTAAATTAAGCGAACTGGGAGTGACCGGAGAAGGTACCTTCAATATCACTGCGGGTGGAAAGAGTGTGGATATTACGGTAAATGGTGACAGTACCATTTCCGATGTGCTGAATAAGATCAAGGAAGCAGGTGTCAATGCCAGCTTTGATGCGAAGAACCAGAGATTCTTCGTCAGTGCTTCTGCATCCGGTGCCGATAACGACTTTAGTATCACAGCTTCCGACAGTACCGGTGACGCAGCGTTAGCTGCACTGGGCCTGAAAGTAGGACTGACCGGAGACAAGGGAGATAAGGCAACACTTGCAAAATACCAGGAGTATGCGGCTTTCTATGTAAGCGGCGATGATGCAGCTACTCTTGCAAATATTAACAAGGATGGCCGTATCACAAAGGATATTGAATCCAAAGTAAGCAGTTATCTGGAACAGTATAAGTCGCTGCTCAGTACCAAGAGTGATGCACAGAAGAAGATCGATGAGATCAATGAAAAATATAAGGATTCCAGCCTGGATACTGTAGAAAACTATACGAAACAGTTGGATGCAAAGCAGAAAGAGAAGACAGAGCTGGAAGAAAAGATCAAGAATCTGACAGATGGTGATGAAAAAGATACTGCACAGAAGGAACTGGATACGCTGAATGAGGAGATTAAGACATTGTCTGAAAAGAAGACGGATGCCCAGTCTCTGAAAAGCGCACAGAAGAGTATCACCGATGCAGATACAAAGATCGCAGATATACAGAAGCATATTACTGTAACAGAAGGTACCGATGCGGACGGTAATGCAACTTATACTGCAGAAGCCACACAGACATTGAAGGACCAGGTAAATAACAGCTATCTGTCTCAGGCAAAATACGCGTCCGATGTTGTAACATCCATCAATAACGGAACCTATACGGCTACCGGAGCTACTAAAATCAGTGGTCAGGATGCCAAGATTACATTAAATGGTGCGGAATTCACCGGCAACAGCAATGTCTTCGAAATCAACGGCTTGACTTTCACTGCGCTACCGAAGATGATGTAGATGGCATCTATGATATGGTGAAGAACTTCCTGAAGGAGTACAATTCCATCATCAATGAGATGGACAAACTGTACAATGCGGATTCTGCCAAAGGGTATGAACCCCTGACAGATGATGAGAAAGATTCTATGTCTGACTCTGAGGTAGAGAAATACGAGACCAAGATCAAGGATGCTCTGCTTCGCAGAGATAGTAACTTGTCTACCATCAGTTCTGCATTGAAGAGTATTATGTCCGGCAGCGTGGACGTGAACGGCAAGACTATGTACCTCAGTGATTTCGGTGTTGAGACCCTGGGTTACTTTGAGGCACCGGACAATGAGAAAAATGCTTATCACATTGCAGGTGATCCGGATGATGCCAATACCTCCGGTAAATCGGATGTGCTGAAGAGCATGATCAGTAATGATCCCGATACGGTAATCGCTTTCTTCTCTTCTCTGTCTAAAAACTTATATACCAAAATGAGTGATCTGTCCAAATCTGTAGACGGATATCGTTCTTATGGAAGTTTTTATGATGACAAAAAGATGACTTCGGACTATAATGATTACAAGACGAAAATATCCGAGCTGGAAGAGAAGCTGAACGATTACGAGGATAAATGGTATTCCAAGTTCTCCAAGATGGAGACGGCTCTTGCAAAGCTGCAGAGTAATTCCAGTGCGGTGACAAGTTTGCTAGGAGGATCATGATATGGCGTTACCTAATGCCTATGCGCAGTACAATAACAGTAAAGTGTTGACAGCTTCCCCCGCGGAACTGACACTGATGCTCTATGAAGGTGCCATTAAGTTCTGCAATATTGCAGAAGTGGCAATAGAAGAAAAAGATGTTGAGAAGGCACATAATAATATCCGCAAGGTACAGAATATCATCGGATACCTACAGTCTACCCTGGATACGAAATATCCCGTAGCACAGGATTTCATCAATATCTATGATTATCTGTTCAAAAGATTGCTGGAGGCCAACGTAAAAAAGGATAAGGAAATCCTGGAGGAGATCAATATGCATCTTCATTCCGTAAGAGATAACTGGAAGGAAGTCATGCGCATCAACCGTGAGAAAGGGGCTATCTGATGGAAAGTCAGCTGACGATATTGTCCGAGAGCCTGGATCGGAAGCTGGAGGTATTACAGAAGATTCAGGAATATAATAAGCGCCAGGAGGAAGTTTTTTCCGCAGAGAAGGTGGATATCCGTCAGTTCGATGCTGCCGTGGAGGAGAAACAGCACCTGATCGATGAAGTGGTACGCTTGGATGACGGCTTTGAAATTCTGTATGAAAATGTGAATTTGGCACGGATTTTTCCCGAAAATCTTGTGGGAAAGGGAAAAACGTGATTTATTTCAAAAAAAAGCTTGCAATGCCGGCGAAAATGTTTTAAAATAATAAGTGTATTTTTAGAGATGGACTCCGTCTGTCCAGAGGACGGTGCGGATCGTATACATGGCGCTCCGAAAAGCCGGGACATTTCCGGGAATTCGGCGTGGTCTATAGCTTGTGAGAGAAGTTCTTGTAGG
>OGLE01002859.1_pt1 | contig 10272 bp, 9 predicted proteins | sample 1572671 | NCBI WGS metagenome assembly OGLE01 (sample SAMEA2581923, study PRJEB24529) | metagenome | biome: Human gut stool | place: China | collected 2011 | reverse complement strand
TTATCAGACCGCTTTCAATGTCTTTTATCATATTCTGGAAACTTGGTCTTTGGAATGCTCATGTGCCATAAAGTAACACACTGATAAATGCAGACAGCCAACCTCTATTCCGTATAAAATGGCATATATGGCATTTCAAATATGTGGTTCAGAAGTAGAAGAAAACTGAAAACAGTATTCCACAATTTGAAAGGATAGAGGTAATTGAGCATGGAAAAAACAGTATATATCACAGAGGAAGAACGGGAAAAGTGTCGCAAAGTGATTGATGTGTTTGAGGAACTGTACGAAATAGAGGACGAAGATATTTTGTTGGTTGATGTTGGTAGGTATGGCTTTGTTAAACTGCAATGCTATACAGCGTCACATGGCTTTGAGGAGCTTGACACCTATACAGACAGTAACAGCTTATTTGAGGGGCTTTGGGAGGAATGGCTTAGTCTAAATGTATTTTTGCTTGCGAGAGAAATGCAGTTAGCTGATGTTCTTTATGATGATTTATTCAACAATCTTCCAAAGGAAAAACAGTCAGAGCTTACCGGGAGAAAAGACTACTTTGCAAAAAAGGCGGGTATCACTCTGTAAAATGAATTTTGCAGAAAGGAAACGCTCTATGTAGTGGATAAAAAAAGATTAGAATGGCTCTGTATATAATAACATACAGGGCTTTTCTTTTCCGAACCAACGACCAAAAGACAAACATTGTGGAAATGTGCATAACAGGCTATGGAATCATGGATAACTCTATTCACAGCACATGGAAAAGCTAAAGTGCAGCTTTCCCACGTCCTGCAAACAGAGTTACCCACAATTCCATGATACAGTCAGTTATACACATTACGCACAATGCCGACTACTACGGAATCCAACTCATTTTTTCACAGAACAAGATTTGCTTTTACAGAAAGAGATTATAGGTTGGAATGGAGATACGGGAGCCTGCATAGAGCACAGTGGAAAAGTTGAAGAAACTGATTGAGGAAGAATTTGTCGGGCTTGTGTTTCTGTCTGCTGAAGATATGGAGTAATAGCAAATTGGGACATAGCGGTATAACTGCTTTGTCCCAATTTGTTTATTGCTTAAATTACACGTCCGTATTAGAATTGATATGCTTGCAGAAATCAAATATCTAACATACTTCTTCCCACTATAATAATACCATACAAATTTTATAAATACAAGACTGTTTATATAAGCTGACACATGCTAAACTAGCCTAGCAATGTTTCAGTAAAACTTTCTTTCATTTTTCAAGGAGGTCATAATCATTATGGGGAATAATCAGACAGAAAAAGCGTTTGAAGAAAAAAGATTAGCACAAACAATCTCTTTAGCCGAGGAACAATTAAAGCAGGCAAAAGAAGCGGCAGACAAAAAGAAATCAGAAATTATCGAAGCCAAAAAAGATGTGCGTGAAAATACAGAACACGGCATTACATCACTGTACACATCAGACGGTTTCGAGGCACTTGTTGAATTAAGCCAATATATCAATCCTGTTACAGACAAAATTATAGATTATGAAGAAGAAGAACATAAAATACTTCTGTTAGAAAAGATGATAAAATCGCCCTATTTTGCCCGAATTGATTTTAAATTTGATGATGAGGACGAATTTGAAAAAATATACATTGGACGTTCTTCTCTACGAAAAAACAGCTATCAAGAGATGTATGTTTATGATTGGAGATCGCCGATTGCCAGTGTTTTCTATCGTTTTATGACAGGCGAAGCGTTTTATGACGCTCCATGTGGACGAGTAACAGGTGAACTCAATTTGAAACGCCAATATGAAATAAAAAACGGAATACTGGAATATTTTTTTGATTCAGATGTTCAGATTGTTGATGAATTTTTAAGGCAATTACTGTCACAAAACACTACTGCTAAAATGAAAGCTATTGTTGAAACAATTCAGCATGAACAGGACGTGGTTATTAGAGATATGGAAAATGACCTGCTAATGGTACAGGGTGTAGCGGGAAGTGGAAAAACCTCTATTGCTCTCCACCGGGCTGCTTATCTTATGTATCAAGGTTTACAAACAAAGCTGTCCGCAAATAACATTATGATTATTTCCCCAAATTCTATATTTGAGCAATATATTTCAAATGTATTGCCCGAATTGGGAGAAGATAATGTTATTTCTTCCGTGTTTGAAGATATACTTAGTGAGTTATTAAATGGCAGGAAAATTCAGTCAAGAAATGATTTTTTAGAAAACTTGATTGTCAATTCAAAATACAAGGAAATTTCAAGAAATAGTATAGAATTTAAAACGTCAAGTTTTTTTAGGGAAATTTTAGACCAATTTCTCATTGATATACCCCGCCAGTGGATAGAATTTGAAGATGTTTATTATGAGGGAAAATGCGTTGTAAGCGGGCAAATTCTAAAAGACAAGATATTAGGAAGACCAGAAACACCATTAGGCATAAAATTAGAACAATTAGAAGATTATATTTTAGAACAAATATTTGGAACAGGAAAAGGGCGGGGGCATAAAGAAGAAAAAAATCTAATCAAGCAGGAAATACAGAAATTTATAAAAATTGACATTGTTGAATTATATAAAATATTATTTAGCAATGAAGCCTATTTTTATAGCCTGCTGCAAAATAGCAATCCGTCACAAAACATAAAAAATATTTGGAAATATACTAAGGAAAATTTGGAAGCAGACAGCTTGTATTATGATGACGCAATAGCAATCGCTTATTTGTATTTAAAAATATACGGAACAAATAAATATAAAAATATTAAGCAGGTAGTCATTGATGAAGCACAGGACTACTACCCTCTCCAATATGAAATATTTAATTTGCTTTTTTCTAATGCCAAATTTACTATTTTAGGAGATATGAAACAGACTCTTGCCAAAAAAGAAGATATTTCTTTCTACGAACAAATTCAAAAAATATTGAACAAGAAAAAATCTTCTCTTATTATGTTGGATAAAAGTTTCCGTTGTACGAATGAAATTTTAAATTTTAGTTTAAAGTTCATTGAACAAAGTTCACAGATAAAAAGTTTTAATCGGAATGGCGATAGCCCAAAAGTATATATTGCTGATAATTCCGAAATCTTCATTGATGAAATTGTTAAGGAAATAAAATTATGCCAAGAGAAAGGGTTTCAGTCGATATGCTTAATTTGTAAAACCGAAAAAAATTCAACCTATCTATTTAATAAAATTAAACACAAACTTGATATTCAATTAATTAAAAATGGGAGCGTATCAGATTTACAAGGCGTGTTTATCTTACCAGTATATATGTCAAAGGGATTAGAATTTGATACTGTCTTAATTTGTGATGCAGATAGCCAAAACTACCATGATGAAGATGATAAAAACCTCTTATATGTTGCCTGCACAAGAGCGCTTCACAAACTTAGCTTATTTTGTGAAAATGAGGTTAGCCCGCTGATATAGATAAATTTACAATATATTGAATTGCCTAAATGCCAAACGCAGCGTAAGTGCATATGAACAAAATGATAATAATTAGACAGACCATCTTTCTCTTTTAATGGCATTAAATTGACATTACGCTCTCTATCATATATATTTGTTGCTTACTGTCAAAAACACGACAGAAAAATATAGTTTAAATTCAACGGATAAAAGAGGTAATGAACATGGGGAAATTACTACTGCTGACACTTAACGAACAAGAGGAAACAGCGATTGACAAAATCATATCGGCAATATCTGATTATATACAGATTGAACCCATGCAGATCACAACCGCTTCCGTGTTATCTTTTCCGGGACTGGAAATAAAGCAGAACCAACGCCGGGTATTTCAAGACGGGGAGGAAGTAAGCCTTACCCGCCTTGAATACAGTACCCTTGTATATCTTGCTTCCAACCCCGGCATTGTCCTCACACGGACACAAATATTTGAAGCCGTTTGGAACATGGAAAGTGAAAGCTGCCAGTCAAGCGTTGCAAATGTGATTTACAACCTGCGGAAAAAAATAGAGCCGGACAGCCGCAAGCCCATTTACATAAAAACCGTTTTAGGTATGGGCTACAAGTTTGCTTCCGGGGAATGACAACAGAATAACCGCCGCCCGTTACAGCGGCATACCATGACAGGAAATCAGAAAAGGTTTCCTGTTTTTTTGCGCCAAAAACCGCGCTGATTTTCCAGCTTTGTCGAAAAGTTTTATCAAAAAGTTTTTCAAAACTTTGCCATATTTGCATTTCTCTGCGTAGTAAGGAGTAAAGGGGGAGTTTCGCCGTTTTCTTAGAGCAAGATTCTACCACAGTACCAAATTTCGCCTACCGGCTCATTTTGTCCTATGGGAATCTTGTTGGGGTTGCCACCCCAAGCCCGCCTTTTGCGGCTTGCGCCGCTTGAAAAAATCCACCCACGAAAGGAGGTTCACAGCCATGAAAAGATACAACACGCCCCACCGAAGCCGGGTAATCAAGACACGCTTGACCGAGGAAGAATACGCCGAGTTTTCCGAGCGTGTCACCCTCTGCAAAATGAGCCAAGCCGAATTTATCCGACAAGCCCTCATTAAGTCAAGCATACGCCCGGTCATTACTGTTTCCCCGGTCAATGATGAGTTACTCTCTGCCGTTGGGAAACTCACAGCCGAATACGGGAAAATCGGCGGCAACTTAAACCAGATTGCCCGGAGCCTGAACGAATACGGAAGCCCCTACCGGGGGCTGGAAAAGGAAGTGCGGGGAGCCGCCGCCGACCTTGCCGCCTTGAAGTTTGAAGTCTTGCAGAAAGTAGGTGAAGCCGTTGGCGATACTCAAACATATCAGCTCTAAAAATGCCAACTACGGGGACGCTGAAAAATACCTCACATTCGAGCATGACGAGTTTACCATGAAGCCCACCCTTGACGCAGACGGGCGGCTCATACCGAGGGTAGACTACCGCATATCCTCTCTGAATTGTGGCGGGGAGGATTTTGCCGTTGCCTGTATGCGCTCCAATCTCCGCTACGGCAAGAACCAGAAACGGGAGGACGTAAAGAGCCACCACTACATCATCAGCTTTGACCCACGGGACGGCCCGGACAACGGCTTGACCGTTGATCGGGCGCAGGAGCTGGGCGAGAAGTTCTGCGCCGAGCATTTCCCCGGACACCAGGCCCTTGTCTGCACCCACCCGGACGGACACAGCCACACCGAAAATATCCATGTGCATATCGTCATTAACAGTCTGCGGATTGCGGAGGTTCCCATGCTGCCCCACATGGACAGGCCAGCGGACAGGAAAGCAGGCTGCAAGCACCGCTGTACGGACGCAGCTATGAACTATCTGAAAGCCGAAGTCATGGAGATGTGCCACAGCGAGGGGCTTTACCAGATAGACCTTTTGAACGGCAGCAAAGAACGCATTACCGAGCGTGAGTATTGGGCGCAGAAGAAAGGACAGGCTGCCCTTGACAGAGCCAACGCCCCTATTGCTGCGGACGGTATCGCGCCCCGGCAGACCAAGTTTGAAACGGATAAGGCGAAGCTGCGCCGGACTATCCGGGAAGCCCTTGCCGCTGCTTCCGGCTTTGATGAGTTTGCCGCCCTGCTTCTCCGGCATGGTGTGACCGTCAAGGAGAGCCGGGGGCGGCTAAGTTACCTCACGCCGGACAGGACGAAGCCAATTACCGCCCGGAAGCTGGGGGACGATTTTGACCGGGCTGCTGTCCTCTCCGTTTTGGAGCAGAACGCCGCCAGAGCCGCCGAAAAACCCGCAGCCATAGCGGAATACCCCGGCAGTATCAAAGACCGCTTACGGACGAAAAAAGAAGCGAAAAACGCCCCGAACAATGACGCTGTACAGCGCATGGTAGACATAGCCGCCAAGCGAGCCGAGGGGAAAGGACGGGGCTATGAGAAGTGGGCGACCATGCACAACCTCAAACAGATGTCGGCTACCCTCATGCTCTACCAGCAGTATGGCTTTTCTTCCCCGGACGAGCTGGACGCTGCCATTTCCGCAGCCAACACCGCCACGCAGGAGAGCCTTGCCGGACTGAAAGGGCTGGAAGCCGCTATCCGGGAGAAAAAGGAATTGCAGCGCAACCTTTTGGGCTATATCGGCACGAAGCCCGCCCGTGACGGTCTGAAAGCGCAGAAATCGGAGAAAGCCCGGAGAGCCTACCGGGAACAGCACGAAAGCGATTTTATCATAGCGGACACAGCCGCCCGTTATTTCCGGGAGCATGGAATAACCAAGCTGCCAGCCAGCAAAGCCCTGCAAAGGGAGATTGAGCAGCTTACCGTCCAGAAGAACGCCGGATATAACGACTACCGGGAGAAACGCCAGCGGGCGCAGGAGCTTCAGACAGTCAGACGCAATATCGACCAGATTTTAAGGGGCGCACCGAGCCAGCAGAAAAAGCGTGAACAGGAGCGTTAAAGACCGCCCCGAAATGATACCGAAACCCTACAAAAATACAGGTATGATATGAACCCTTACCGCAATACTCCCCGACTTCCAAACGGGGCTTACAGGGCAGAAAAAGCCCGAAAATGATACCGAGAACATACAGAAAATGCCCCCTATCCCGCTACACCGATAGGAACGGCAGAAAGGAGCTTACCATTGCCGAGAATGAGCAAGAAGCGGCGGCTGGAATGGTCTTTCTTCCTCAACCACCGCAACCGTATCACTTACAACGACCTATGCCGGGGCTGCACCCGTGACTGCAAACAGAGCTTCCGGGCGGTTATCATACTATGCCCTCGCTATTATTCCAAACGCTGGAAAAAGGAGGACGCAGCCTATGGCAGATAACCGCAAATATTACTACCTCAAGCTGAAAGAGAGCTATTTTGACGATGATGCAATCGTTCTGCTGGAAAGTATGCAGGACGGCGTTATCTATTCCAACATTCTCTTGAAGCTGTACTTGAAATCGCTGAAAAACGGCGGGAAATTGCAGCTTGACGAGAATATCCCCTACACCGCCCAGATGATTGCGACCATTACCCGCCAGCAGGTAGGTACCGTAGAGAGAGCTTTGAAAATCTTTATGAAGCTGGGGCTTGTGGAGCCTTTGCCAAGCGGCGCACTCTACATGAGCAACATTGAGCTTTTAATCGGCCAGTCCTCTACCGAGGGGGAGCGCAAGCGCAGGGCGCGGCTGGCTTTGCAGGAACAAAAAGCCCTGCCGCAGACAGGGGCGGACAAATGTCCACCATATCGAGCGGACATTTGTCCACCAGAGATAGAGATAGAGAAAGAGATAGATATAGAAATAGAAAAAGAGAGAGAGTTAGAAACGGGACACCCCGCCCCCGCCGCCTATGGCAGATACCACAATGTCATTCTTTCCGATACGGAGCTTGACGGGCTGAAAACAGAGCTTCCCGGCAAGTGGGAGTATTACATTGACCGCCTATCCTGCCATATCGCTTCCAGCGGGAGGAAATACAAGAGCCATGCAGCCACGATTTTCAAGTGGGCGCAGGAGGACGCAGCCAAGAAAGCCCCGAAAAAGGGCATACCCGATTATACCTGTAAGGAGGGCGAGAGCTTATGACGAATGGATTTGATGAAATGATTTTGAATATGACCGACACCACGCCGGAGCCGGAGGACTACACCGGCGAGGACGGGCTTTTATACTGCGGGAAGTGCCACAAGCCCAAAGAGGGCTATTTCCCCAAAGAAACCGCCGCATGGCTGGGGCGTGACCGCCACCCGGCAGAATGTGACTGCCAGCGGGCAGAGCGTGAGGAACGGGAAGCCGCAGAGAAACAGCGCAGTCACCTTGAAACTGTCGAGCGGTTGAAGCGGCGGGGCTTTACAGACCCGGCTATGCAGGGCTGGACGTTTGAGAACGACAACGGCAAGTGCCCGCAAATGGAACACGCCCATTTCTATGTGGAGAACTGGGAAACCATGAAAGAGCGCAACATTGGCTATCTGCTATGGGGCGGCGTTGGCACAGGCAAGAGCTATTTTGCGGGCTGTATCGCAAATGCCCTTATGGAGCGTGAAATCCCCGTGTGCATGACAAACTTTGCATTGATATTGGGTGACCTTGCCGCCAGCTTTGAGGGCAGGAATGAATATATCTCCCGACTTTGCAGCTTCCCGCTGCTTATCCTTGACGATTTTGGAATGGAACGGGGAACGGAATACGGCTTAGAGCAGGTCTACAACGTGATTGACAGCCGTTACCGCAGCGGCAGGCCGCTGATCGTCACGACTAATCTCACGCTGGAGGACTTGCAGCACCCGGAGGACACCGCCCACGCCCGCATTTATGACCGTCTGATTGAAATGTGTTCTCCTGTCCGCTTTACCGGGAGCAACTTCCGAAAAGCCACGGCGCAGGAGAAAATGGGACAACTGAAAAAGCTGATGAACAGAAAGGAGAGCCGCCTATGACCAACACCCCAAAGAATGACCGCAGCACCCGCCGCCCGGATTGCGTGACGGAAATCCGCATAGGTAATTCTGTCCTTGTCGTTTCCGGCTATTTCAAGCAGGACACCACCGCCACCGCCGCCGATAAAATGCTGAAAGTGCTGGAAGCGGAAGCTGCTACACAAAAATCGGCAATTTGACGGGACGTAAAGAAGCAGAAAGGACTGTACAGCCAGCCCCGGCGTGTGGTATGATAGTCATACGGAATAGTGGGGCTGGCTGTCGGAAATGGAGGACACTATGTTAAGACAGACCACCCGAAACCTTATTACCGCCCTTTATCCGAGATTATCCCACGAGGACGAGCTGCAAGGTGAGAGCAATTCTATTTCAAACCAGAAGCGTATTCTTGAAACCTATGCGAAGCAGAACGGCTTTTCCAATCTGCAATGGTACACAGATGACGGTTATTCTGGGGCGAACTTCCAAAGACCCGGTTTTCAAGCCATGCTTGCGGACATTGAAGCCGGAAAAGTCGGCACCGTTATCGTCAAGGATATGTCACGGTTAGGGCGAAACTATCTGCAAGTGGGAATGTATACGGAAATGATTTTCCCACAGAAAGGCGTCCGCTTTATCGCTATCAATGACGGAGTGGACAGCGCAATGGGCGACAACGATTTTACCCCGCTGCGTAATCTTTTCAACGAATGGATGGTGAGAGATACGAGCAAGAAAATCAAGGCAGTTAAGAAAGCAAAAGGTCTAAGCGGAAAGCCTGTTACCAGCAAGCCCGTGTACGGCTACCTCATGGACGATGACGAGAATTTCATCATTGACGAGGAAGCCGCCTCGGTAGTCAAGCAGATTTATCAGCTCTGCCTTGCCGGAAACGGGCCTACCAAGATAGCCCGTATGCTGACCGAGCAGCAAATCCCCACGCCGGGGACGCTGGAATACCAGCGCACAGGCAGCACACGCCGCTACCACCCCGGCTATGAATGTAAGTGGGCGACCAATACTGTTGTTCATCTTCTGGAAAACCGGGAGTACACAGGCTGTCTTGTGAACTTCAAGACGGAAAAACCGTCCTACAAGATGAAGCACAGCATAGACAATCCCATTGAGAAACAGGCGATTTTCGAGAACCACCATGAGCCAATCATCGACTTGCAGACATGGGAACGGGTGCAGGAGTTACGCAAGCAGCGCAAACGCCCCAACCGCTACGATGATGTGGGCTTGTTCTCCGGCTTGCTGTTCTGCGCCGACTGCGGTCATGTGATGTACCAGCAGCGGTATCAGACCGACAAGAGAAAGCAGGATTGCTACATCTGCGGCAGCTATAAGAAGCGCACCGCCGACTGTACGGCGCACTTCATTCGCACCGACCTTTTGACGGCGGGTGTGCTGGACAATCTGCGGAAAGTGACCGCCTATGCACAGAAGCATGAAGCCCGGTTCGTGAAGCTGCTTATCCAGCAGAATGAAATGGGCGGCAAGCGGAAGCTGGCGGCGGCAGCCAAGCAGCTTGAACAGGTGCAGAGCCGCATTGCAGAACTTTCCCGCTACATCAAGCGTCTGTATGAGGACAATGTAAACGGGAAAATCAGTGATGAGCGTTTCATGGAAATGTCCGCAGACTACGAAGCCGAGCAGCGGGAACTGAAAGACAGAGCCGCCGCTTTGCAGGGCGAGCTGGACAAGGCACAGGAAGCTACGGTAAACGCTGAAAAGTTTATGAGCGTTGTCCGCAAGTACCTTTCTATCGAAGAACTGACACACACTCTTTTGCGTGAAATGGTGGAGAAAATCGTTGTTTATGAATGTGAGTATGACGAGAACGAAGTACGCCGCCAGCGCATTGATATTTATTACAGCTTTGTCGGCAAGATTGACTTGCCCGAAGAATAAGCCCGACCT
>OGLE01002801.1_pt1 | contig 10504 bp, 9 predicted proteins | sample 1572671 | NCBI WGS metagenome assembly OGLE01 (sample SAMEA2581923, study PRJEB24529) | metagenome | biome: Human gut stool | place: China | collected 2011 | reverse complement strand
GCGTTTGCGGGAACTAAGACGCCAGCCGTTCTGAAATTCCCTTCAAAAGGCGCCACAATCGACTGCGTTAAAACCCCCGTCAACTGCCCGCACTGCGGGCAGAAGTGATTGGGCGGAGCGTCGGTTCCGACGCCAACCCTTTATCCTGCTATAAATAAGATGCGTTGAATCTCTCAATAATTATCCATTTTCCTTGCGCATTTACCGTATGCTATCCTCGTCCAACGGTGACGATGATATAATTTCCTCATGCAGACAGAGGTTCCCTGCTTTATCCCTGCGGCACCGTCCGCTTTACAGCAGTATGGGACCTCTCCCTTATGGGATTTCATGAATGAGCCGGATGCGGGAGTGATCTTTCCGCAGATTTCTATGCAGGATATGACTCATAAGGACATGAGGAACTGTCTGTACATCAACAGGAAAGGCAGGTGCCAACACTATGTTCATTGTCGGGATCGACATTGCCAAACGGAGTCACGAAGCCATCATCATCGCTGAGGATGGCCAGGTTGTCCGCAAGGCATTCAGCTTCCGGAATAACTGTACCGGCTACAATCTGTTACTGGAACAGGTACGGAGACTGACCCTTGTAAAGAGCCAGATCGTATTCGCCATGGAATCCACCGCCCACTATTGGCTGGCACTCTACGCCAGACTTTTGAAAGACGGATACGCAGTCATGGTTCTGAATCCTATCCAATCCCATTCTCTGCGGGAGCTTTACATCCGCAAGGCCAAAACCGATGCCAGAGATTCACTCGTCATTGCGGACCTTGTCCGCTTCGGCCGCTGCAAAGCCAGCAACGTGCCTCAGGACAAAATTCTGGCTCTGCGAGAGCTGTGCCGCAGTCGCGCCTATCTGGTAGACATGGCCGCTGATCTGAAGCGGAAGCTGATTGCCTTATTGGACAGAATATTTCCGGAGTACGAATCCCTGTTTGATTCTGTTTTCAGCAAGGCTTCTATTGCCGTACTAAGCAAATACTCTACACCACAAAAAGTGAAAAATGCAAATCTCAGGAAACTGACGGATATCCTTATGGAAAGCAGCAACGGACATTTTGGCGAGTGGAAGGCCCATCAACTGAAAGAGGCCGCCTGCAGCAGCTTTGGGATCGATGACAGCGGCGGCGTGTATTCCACGTTGCTTGGGATGTTCCTTGAGCAGATCCTGTCTTTAACTGCACAGGCAGATTCTCTGGAAAAACAGATATCCGTATTCTTCCAAGAGTTTAATAACCCTTTAACCTCTATACCGGGAGTTGGGACTGTTCTCGCCGCAACAATTTTAAGCGAGATCGGTGACATTACTCGCTTTTCTTCTGCCGATAAGCTGTTGGCTTACGCAGGACTTGATCCATCCGTGAAGCAGTCCGGCGAATTTAAGAGCAACCAGAATCGTATGTCCAAGCGGGGATCTCCTTATTTACGTCGTGCCATTTGGTTGGCGTCCACGGTAGCAGTGCATCGTGATCCGATGTTTCAAACCTATTACGAAAAGAAAATATCCGAAGGTCTGCATTACATGAATGTGATTGGTCATGTCAGCAGAAAGATGACCGCTGTGATCTTCGCTGTCCTCCGGGATGGACAACCGTACCAACCCATTTTGCAATCTGCCGGTTAACTGAGCTGCATCATTTTCATCCGGCCCGCAAAGGGTCTGGTTCTTTGTGCCCTTTTCCGATATATCCCTTATACACGCGAACTGTAATTTTATCCCTTGACAAACCCATAGCCGACTGCTTTCTTTTTCGTCCTCGAAAAAGCCGTGAAAAGCGCAGGAAACGCAGTCATACCAACGTTTCCAATGCATCGGTCACACGGACTTCAAGGGTCTCTCAAACGCCGTTACAAACACCCATCCCCTACTTCCATCAATGGGTACCACACGGCAAAAAAGCTCTTGTCGCAATCGCCTGCAAAACGGCCTACGTTTGCTTTCACAGGCGAAAGTGGGTATACAACTCGGCTTTCCGAGAAAGATCGCACACAACGGCACACACGCCGAAAGAGGGGGCGTTTCGGATGGGGCGCTATCATTACCCTCGGAGCGTTTCACACGTTTCGGAAACCCTGCGTGGCCAGGTGTCAGAACGGCAAACTTTGCCGCTTTTGAGCCTTGGTCGGGTGTACGCCAGAAGGACGCAGAGAGCCTTCGGAACAGCGATGCGCTTATGCGCGTCGCTGTTCCGAAGGCGTCGCGGCCCCGCTGGGCTGCGTGATCCGTGGTCACTCTATCAAAGTTGTAATTTCCCTGCTATCGGATGTATTTGACCATTTTCTCCGCGCAATGGCATCAATTCACTTTTGCAGACCAAAATGTGTGTATATTCATCTTCAGTGGTCGTTATTCGTTGCGCTCGTTTAACATATCTTTGCCTATCCAAGAATTATCACAGGATTCAACTATTTTCAGGATGAGAACGATGCAGAAAAATGGAAAACCGCGCAGCGCGTGATTTACAAGCGTGCCATTGACTTTTATGTATTCGACCTGATGAACGGATTGTACCACGGCCACGCGCCCAGCCAGTGCCAAGGCTGCGGGAGATACTTTCTGACCACCAACGGTCACATTCCCAAATACTGCGACGGCATCGCCCCGCAGGACAGCCGCTATACCTGCCGGCAGTATGGCGCGATGATGCACCAGAAGGAGCAGAACAAGCAGCACCCGGTCTACCGCCTGTTCAATACCCGCACCGACACCATCCGCAAGCATCACTGGCGGGGAAAGATCTCCGACGAACTAAGACAGGAGGCGCTTTGTCTGGCGGGGAACTACCGGGACAAGGCGCTGATGAACAATGACTACGCCGCTGACGGATATGCGCGGGATATGGAATTGGAACACATTTACGCGGAGGCGGAAAAACGGCTGAAATGAGGAAGGGGGCGTTCCTGTGACGAAAAATATGTACACCGTTGCAGGAGATAGCCCCTGCAACGAAGAGCTGGCTTTGCGAATACAAGCCGGAGACAAAAACGCCGCGGAGCGGCTTATCTCACAGAACGAGGGGTACCTCACCGGACTGGCGCGGGCGTACACACCATGGTGTGAGACGGAGGATTTGAAGCAGGAGGCGGCGCTGGCACTGCTGGACGCGGCGGGGCACTTTGACCCCACCCATGGAACAAAACTGCTGACCTATGCGACACCCGTGATGGAAGCGGCGATGATGGACTACGCCGCACAGTATTCTTCCTCTTTGTCCATTCCAGTCAGCCGGTACAATCAACTGCGCAGGGTGGCATACCTCTGTGCGGAGGGATGTGACGCATCTGATGCTGAGTTGGTCAAGGTGGTGTGCGGAGAACTGAATGTATCTGCCAAGGTAGCTGGGGCATTGATAAAAGAATACCGGACGCTGTTTTGCGTCCGGCAGTTAGGTGACGATGTGTTCTCCGTCAGCTGCGGCGGCGATCCCGCCGTGGCCTATGACCGCCTTATGCGCCGGACGCTGCTGATGCAGCGGATGGAGGAGGTGCTGACGCCCAGAGAGCTGAATCTGGTGCGGAGCTACCTCGGCATCGGCCAGCCGGACGAGGTCGGCATGACTTTTCAGGAGCTGGCGATCCGGCTCAACTACAACGGCCCCAGCGGAGCGGAGAAGGCGTACAAGGCCGCGCTGCGGAAACTGAAAAAGGACTTGTACAGCGGCGCCTACGGCCGGTGGCTCTCCGCTCAAAAGGCCATCCGCGCAGCCAAAGCGGAGGCGGAGCAGGACGCGGGGTATGACGCAATGTCGCAGAGAACATGGTGGGAGGATAAGAATCTGACGGAGCACTTTCTGTGCGAAGTCATTTCTCTAATCCATGTTTATGAGATTTTTAGTGACATATCGAAAAACGAACCGGGATAAGCAAGGGCCGGACATAAAGCGTCTCCTAAACAGACAAAGGCGTGTGCCGACTGGCACACGCCTTTGTTTAATTATTTCGCATTTCTATGGCATATCCCTGTTTATGTACGGGGCGTTCCAAAGAATTCCTTTGTCGCCTTCCGAACCTTCGGCCACAAGAAGATCATGGCGATCAGGTTTGGAATGGTCAGGAGGCCAAGAGCAATGTCCTGAATCGTCCAGACCATATCGCTTTTCAGGGTAGCGCCGAAGATGCAGAAGCACGGGAAGATATACTTGAACTTTTCAGCGACCGTGCGCCCAAACATATAGTTCAATCCCACAAAGCCGAAATACCACTGACTCATCAGGGAGGTCGTAGAGAACAGCAGAAGACTGGCCGCAAGCACATACCGCATCGGAGGCCATACACTCTCAAAAGCATACAGCGGCAGTACGTTTCCGGAGATCCCGGGAGCGATCACTCCGGTGACGCCCAGCACCAAACCGGTGATCGTGCAAATGACAAATGTATCCAGGAATACCTCTGTTACACCGGCAATTCCCTGCTCGGCAGGGTGCTCCACATCCGCGGCGGAGTGCAGCACGGGTGCGGAACCTTCGCCAGCCTCGTTGGAGTAGAGGCCGCGGGCGATTCCCTTCTGCATAGCGATGATCATGCTTCCCAGCACACCTCCGCTAACCGCTCTCAGGCCAAACGCTCCCGCAAAAATATCCGCAAAGACACCGGGAAGCTGCTTGATGTTGATCAGAATGATCAGCAATCCGCTGGCAATGTAGAGCGTTGCCATAAAGGGGACCACCTTGCGCGCCACATGCGCGAATCGCTTCAGGCCGCCGGCAGAAACAACAAAAATCAGCACCGTCAGGATGATACCCGTGTAAATGGGGGGAATCTGGAAGGTATCCTCCACCACACCGCCAATGGTGTTGGACTGAATAAAGTTACCGCCGATGATCTGAACCACCATAAAAATGGAACACAAGAAGGCAAGCCACGGGGCGTGGAGACCATCCCGGATATAGTACATGGGGCCGCCCATCCAGATTCCGCGGTCATCCTTCTGCCGATACAGCATACCCAAAATGATCTCGCCATATTTGGTAGCCATACCGACGAATGCCGCGACCCACATCCAGAAGATCGCGCCCAGCCCGCCCGCCAGAACAGCAGTCGCGACTCCAACGATATTTCCGCTTCCAACGCATGAGGCGATCGCCATATTCAAGGCCTGAAAGGATGACACGCTTCCTTCTGAATTCGTGTCCTTATCACCGTAGCGAATTGGATGGATCAAGGTCTTTTTGATGATATACTTAAAATGTCTGACCTGGACGCCACCAGAAATAACCGTATAAAGAATGCCAACCGCAAGCAAAACAAACAGCAGCCAATTCCCCCACAACCAATTGTCGATCGTGGTCAGTATTTCCTGAATTCGCTCCATATTGATGATCCTTTCAGTCGATTATTTCCACTCCAGATAGATCGGATTTGTCCAGGCTGTCCGACCGTACTTGTCCGTAATTTCGACACGAATATAAGCTTCGTGACCCTTGACCTCATATTCGCCATAAGTCAGGGAATCCTCACAGGCTTTTCCGAGGACCATTACGCCGTCATTGATGATATTTCCCGCGACGAAGTTGATATGATTGACGGGAGAGCAGGAGATCCACGCCTTGCCGTCCTTAATGCCCCAATCCTTGATCACCGGTCCGGCAGACGAATAGTAGTTGCCGTCCAGGAAGTTCTGGATGATCGCGTCATGCGTCAGCTCGGGAGCCTGCACGCAGATCCAGCCGCCGCAGGAGTCCTCAAACAAGCCTTCGTTATGGTTGTCGTCGCTGGCGAAACCGTTGATCTTCTTTCCCATCCGGAGCATACGGTCCCAATACGTGACATCGTAGCCGGTGTTAGACTCCAGGACCGTGTTGTAGTTGAAAATCTCCAGTGCCTGTACGCCTTCCGTATAAATAAACTCTTCTTCGGTCACGCGGCTCCAGATCGGATGATTGTATGTTACCACACAGCCGCGGTCACGCAGCATATCCGCGATCTCCTGAGAGATCTCCCGTCCGCGCCAGGTTCCGTAATGCTTCTGCGGGGGAACGTGCTCCATATGGGTGAACAGCGGAGCCTTGGCGTTTTTCTGCATTTCGCTGGTGCCGAGAATACCATGCAGATGATGGATCTCCAGCCGCTTGCTGCTGCCTTCTTCCTGATACAGGATCGCGCTGGCTTCGATGGCGGGGATCATAATGAAGTTATCCGTATTATACTGCTTGCGATAGTCGGTGTAAATATCATGCTCGGAGAGCGCCAGGAAATTATATCCATGCTCCTTGTAAACCTCTACGGACTGCTCCGGCGTCATCTTACCGTCAGAAACCGTCGTATGGCTGTGGAGGTTTCCCTTGTACCAGTTTCCGTTGTTCTTGAAACCCTGATAATCTTTCATAGTTTTCATTCCCTCCTAATTACGCGTTTTTCTGGTGCTTCTTGATTCTGCGGATCAGGAACGTAGAAACACCGACACCGACAACTGCCCAGCCGATCATCACAGAGAACACGATTCTAAAGCCCGTCATGCCGGGGAAGCGATCCAGGAAATTGCCGTACATCACATAGGCAAAGGTGTTCGGCAGATAAATGATCAGGGACGCCATGCTCATAGCCGCGCCGGTGATCTCACGGGGGACCTTGACCTCATCCATAGGAGCAAAGAACACCGCGCGCATGGTAAATACGATAGCACCAAAGGTCAGGGTGCAGACAGCGCCCAGCATCCACATACCCTTCTGGCCAAGAGCCTCGTGGGGGATCATCAGGAAAACAGCCATTGCCACAATGCACACAACGAAGCCGACCCGAATGTGCTTGGCTGCGGACTTATGAACCTTATCGGACATAAAGCCGCCAACGGGGCCGCCGATCATCTTCAGACCATACTGGTTGACAATTCCGTACATGCCAACTGCGGTGGCAGGCAGCATATAGATCTTGTTGAGGAAGGGGATGAAGTAAGTCAGGCCGCAATAAATGCAATACACAACAAAGCCGTTGAGAGAAACCGCCCAGATATCAACACTCTTCAGTGCCTGCATCATACCGGAGAAAGCGGCCTCTGCCTTGTTGACTTCCTTGCCGTCCTCGCCGACGCACTTTTCATCGTGCGGAACAAAGATCAGGCACAGCACACCGGCCACCATAGTGACCACGGACAGGAAAATGAATCCGCCGCGCAGAGCTGCGGCGCCTTCGCCCATAGCCCGGAATACGGCCAGAGCCGAAGAAGCCACGATCACGTCAACAATACCGCGGCCCATTTCCAGGAAGCCGAACATTCTGCCCTGCGTCTTTTCATCACCCAAAAGGCGAATGGCCTTCAGCAGAACGGGCCAGTAGGTCACCTCGCCCAGAATGGCAAGGACGCCAAAGGCCAGCAGGAAGCCATAATAGCCGGGGAACGTTGCGATGTAAAATCCGACAACGCCGATTCCGATCAGCGAACCGCCGATCATATACTTCTTACTAATAATATCACAGATGTAAATACCTGCAATCAGGCCGATGGTCTGAACGATGCCATATACGCTCAGGGCCGCGCCGATCTGAGTGTTCGACAGTCCCATGAATTCCTGCATGGGAACATAGAACATATCCTTCATGCTGGAGAGCTTAAACGCAATACCACCAGAAAAAGTGAGGATGCAAAATACTAACCAACGATTAGGCGCTGCTTTTGCGATTTGCTTTTTTGTTTCATTACTCATTATTCATTCTCCTTTCACCCTGCCACGCTTTCCTCTCAAGGACATTTTAGCCCAGCGGTGTTCGCACGTTTAGTATAATTGCTTTTTGTTGCGTTTGCAAGTAAAACCAACTGTCCGCAACAAAAACCATGATAATATCCAATTTTTCACCAGATAAATTGTTGATAATCATGGTATTTTCTGCGTTTGCTTTTCTAATCACAGAAAATGCCATATTTTTTCTTGCGTTTTTTTGCATTTCCTCTTTTCAAATCTTTTTTTTGTGTTATAATCGTCTTAAAATATCCATGAAGATTTTCGACAACAGAGGAGGCGCATCGATGCTACAACAACAGCGGCACGATATCATACTGTCTATCCTTGCAGAAAACGGAACCGTCCACACCGCGGATCTCGTCAAACGCATGGACGTATCTTCCGAAACGATCCGGAAGGATCTGGACTATTTGGAAAAGGCCGGACAGCTTACGCGGGTACACGGCGGCGCTATGCCCGCAAGCGACAGAGACTCTGCGATCACCCCCGGCTACATCACACTGAGCACCCGCAAGACGCAAAACGTTGAACAGAAGAAAGCGATCGTCCAATACGCGTTATCCATGATCGAGGAAAACCAGGTGATCGCGCTGGATTATGGCAGCACCAGTCAGCTGATGGCGGTAGCCCTGAAAGGACGTTTTCAAAAGCTGAGCATTATCACAAATTCCATTCAAAACGCTTTGCTCCTTTCCGATGTTCCGGGCTTTACCATCATCTTGGTCGGCGGCGTTCTGAACAAGGACGAATATACCATTGTAAATCCCATGTTTTCTCTTGAGGATAGTCTCCACATCGACACTTACTTCATGTCGGCCAGTGGAATTGACCCCGTTATCGGCTGTACGGACCTTGGCTTCAGCGAGGCAAGCGTACAAAATCAGATGCGCCATGCTGCAAGACGCACTGTGGTCTATGCGGACTCAAGTAAATTCGGACGCGCGAGTCTGGTGAGGGTATGCCCCATAGAAGAAGTCGACTGCATTATCACAGACCGGGGGATCTCTGAAGAACAGAAGAACGCGTTTATGGAGCGTGGCGCGAATTTGGTCATCGTATGACCTGATTTATGCACATAGGGATCTTCCGCATACGCTTCAAACGGCATCACCAGCGCGGTGAGAAAAAGGAATATTAAAATAAGAGGCAGTTTGCCTGTATCTGAGAATTCTCGGATACAGGCAAGCTGCCTGAACCTTAAAATTGATACCACTCCTGCGGCTTTTTGAAAGGTTGCAGAAACAATTCAACCTGAGAGGAACTACACACCATGCAAATCATCTTATCTGTTTCTATTGCCGTCCTTGCCGGCCTCTTAATGACCCGTGTTGTGAAATCCTTGAAATTGCCCGATGTTACAGCCTATTTGATAGCCGGTATCTTCATTGGACCGTATTTCTTAGGCTCCCTGGGCATAGACGGGCTTGGCTTCATCAGCATGGAAGCAGTCGATCTCATGACCTTGGTTTCCCAAGTTGCTCTTGGCTTTATCGCGTTTGCGATCGGTAATGAATTTCGGCTGGAAGAGATCACGCACATCGGACGTCAAGCGGTCGTTGTCGGCGTTTTCCAGGGACTTGCTGCTATGCTGTGCGTCGATACGGCGCTGCTTCTTTTGCACATTCTCATCCCGGACAAGCTTTCCGTAGCGCAAGCCATCACGCTTGGCGCCATTTCCACCGCAACCGCGCCGGCTGCCTCCTTGATGGTCGTGCGTCAATATAAGGCCAGCGGCCCGCTGACGGATCTGCTGCTGCCCGTTGTCGCGTTGGACGATGCGGTCGGCCTTGTGGCCTTCGCCATTTCCTTTGGGATCGCGCGCACGCTGTCCAGCGGAGTGGTCGACTTCGTATCCATTCTGGTAGACCCACTCATCGAAATCGCGGCCTCCCTGCTGCTGGGAGCGGTCAGTGGCTGGCTGCTGACTCAGTTAGAAAAGCTTTTTCATTCCAACACAAACCGGCTGAATCTGACGATTGCGTTTGTATTCCTCATGGTTGCCCTTTCCATGATCAAGTTCTCCATTGGGCCGGTTCATGTGGGCTTCTCCTCCCTGCTGGTCTGCATGATGCTGGGGACCGTTTTCTGCAACCTCTGCCCCTTATCCGCGGACTTGATGGAAAAGGCGGATCGCTGGACCTCGCCGTTATTCGCACTCTTTTTTGTGGTCAGCGGCGCAGAGCTTGAATTGCACGTTTTTACCGAGGCGGCCATTGTTGGTATTGGCGTTGTATATATCCTGTTTCGCTCTCTTGGCAAATACTACGGTGCCCTCATCAGCACACGCCTGACTCATTGCGCCCCTCCCGTATGCAAGTATCTGGGGATCCCCTTGCTCCCGCAAGCCGGTGTCGCGCTTGGTATGTGCATCACCGCGCGGCAGCTCGGCCCCGAGGGTGACTTGATTCGCAATATCACCCTGTTTGCTGTCCTGATCTATGAATTGATCGGCCCCGTCCTCACCAAGCAGGCGCTTACGAAAGCGGGCGATATCAAGCCCATACCTGATGAGGTAAAATATCGGCGTGAACGTAAGCTCGCGGAGTCCGGCTCCGGTTCCAATCAGTGAGGTGCAGCATGATGGAAAAACAAAAGAAAATCGAATTGCTGCAGAAGATCGCGCACCGGCTGAACGAGGCCCATGTGCAGTGGGCCTTGGGCGCGTCGATGCTGCTGTACTTCAAGGGGATCACATCTGAATTTCATGACATTGATCTGCTGGTTTCCGAACATGACGCGGAATGTGTCCGCACGATTTTATCGGAAATGGGCGAGCTCTGTCCACCTGACCCCATGCCGAATCCCATGTACCGGACAAAGGC
>OGLE01002800.1_pt1 | contig 10504 bp, 7 predicted proteins | sample 1572671 | NCBI WGS metagenome assembly OGLE01 (sample SAMEA2581923, study PRJEB24529) | metagenome | biome: Human gut stool | place: China | collected 2011 | reverse complement strand
TTTACGCATGTTACTAAATAAATTGTGTCAACTTATTTAGTACACTACAGTTTTTTTAAAACGTACTTGCGTTCTGCTGGTGCGAAAATAAACCTCGTATTTCTGGCTCGTTTTGTGTGAAAAATTGATATTTTTGGAAGAACGAATTCTAAAAATTACGATATCTATGGGAAAAATAAGTCAGTTTGTAAAGGCGGGGGCTTTGCTTTTGACAATGGCAGGATGTTCTTCGCCGAATTCCGGGGGAAAGGATGCGGAGATAGACCGCTTTATCAGTGACCTGATGGGGCGCATGACCTTACATGAAAAGTTGGGACAGCTGAATCTGCCGGCAGGAAATGATTTGGTGTCGGGAGCAGTGAAGAACAGCAAGATGGCAGAAGCTATCCGGGCTGGAGAGGTCGGCGGCTTTTTCAATGTGAAGGGAGTGAACAAGATTTACCAGATGCAGCGTATGGCGGTGGAGGAGACTCGTCTGGGAATTCCTCTGATAGTGGGTGCCGATGTGATTCACGGGTACGAAACGATCTTCCCGATTCCGTTGGCCCTGTCTTGTAGCTGGGATACGGCAGCGGTAACGCGCATGGCACGCATTTCTGCCACGGAAGCCAGTGCCGATGGAATCAGCTGGACATTCAGTCCGATGGTAGACATCTGTCGGGATGCCCGCTGGGGACGTATTGCAGAAGGAAGTGGAGAAGACCCGTACCTTGGCGCGCTGATGGCCGGAGCGTATGTGCGCGGTTATCAGGGTGACGGCATGAAGCAGAACAATGAAATCATGGCTTGTGTGAAGCACTTTGCGCTGTATGGAGCTTCGGAATCGGGACGTGATTATAATTCGGTGGATATGAGTCGTAATCTGATGTATAATGTGTACCTGGCTCCTTACAAGGGTGCGGTGGAAGCCGGAGTGGGCTCGGTGATGAGCTCGTTCAATACCATCAACGGGGTGCCTGCTACAGCCGGCAAATGGCTGCTGACGGATTTGCTCCGCAATGAGTGGGGATTCACGGGTTTTGTGGTGACCGACTACAATTCAATTGGTGAGATGAAAACTCATGGGGTGGCCGACTTGAAGGAGGCTTCTGCTCGGGCACTGAATGCGGGAACGGACATGGATATGGTGGCACATGGTTTCTTGCATACGCTGGAAGCTTCATTGAAGGAGAAGGCCGTGACGCAGGAGCGGATTGACGAGGCCTGCCGTCGGGTACTGGAGGCCAAGTATAAGTTAGGATTGTTTGAGAATCCTTATAAGTATTGTGATACGCTTCGAGGTCGCAAGGAACTGTTTACGGAAGCGAATCGTAAAGCGGCACGTGAGATTGCGGCCGAAACGTTTGTGTTGTTGAAGAACGAGGGTAAGTTGTTGCCTTTGCAGAAAAAGGGACGCATTGCATTGATTGGGCCGATGGCTGATGCGCAGAACAATATGTGCGGCACGTGGAACATGGATTGTCAGACAGACCGTCATGTGACGATGTACGAAGCTTTCCGTCGTGCGGTAGGTGATAAGGCTACGGTTTCTTATGCCAAAGGAAGTAACGTGTATTATAGTGAGCATATAGAGAAAGGGGCGGTCGAACCTCGTCCGCTGACACGTGGTGATGACCGTCAGTTGCGGGCTGAGGCTTTGCGCGTGGCGGCTTCGGCCGATGTGATTGTGGCCGCATTAGGTGAGAGTGCCGAGATGAGCGGAGAGTCTTCTTCTCGTACGGATATTCAGATTCCGGATGCGCAGAAAGATTTGTTGAAGGCACTGGTGGCTACCGGAAAGCCGGTGATACTGGCTTTGTTTACCGGTCGTCCGCTGGATTTATGCTGGGAGTCTGAGCATGTACCGGCTATCCTGAACGTGTGGTTTGCCGGCAGTGAAGCGGGCGATGCCATTGCCGATGTGATGTTTGGTGACATGTCTCCTTCAGGTAAGCTGACCACGAGCTTCCCGCGTGCGGTGGGACAGTTGCCGCTTTATTATAATCACCTGAACACGGGTCGTCCGGATACGGATGATACCACTTTTAACCGTTATGGCAGCAATTACATCGACCAGAGCAATGAACCGCTATATCCTTTTGGCTATGGTTTGAGTTATACCACTTTCCGCTACGGTAATTTGCAGTTGAGTGCCGAGCGTATGGCCAAGGGCGGTCAGTTGAAGGTAACCGTGCCTGTAACCAATTCCGGCGAGTGTGACGGAGTAGAGATTGTGCAGCTGTACCTTCACGATGTGTATGCAGAAATCTCCCGTCCGGTGAAGGAGCTGAAAGCTTTCCGTCGTGTGGCCCTTAAAAAGGGAGAGACGCAGAATGTGGAATTTGTGCTCGACGAGGATGATTTGAAGTATTATAACTCTCGTCTGGAATATGGATATGAACCGGGAGAATTTGAGGTGATGGTAGGTCCGGACAGCCGGAATGTGCAGCACGCGACTTTTGTGGCTGAATAGCAGTCAGGTCATATAAAACAAAAAATGGTCCGCCTTTGTGAGAAGATTCAGAGGCGGACCATTTTTGTGTTATTCAAGTTGGACATTGCGTACATGTACGTCTGTGCAGTGTAAGAATACCGAAGCCGATTCCCGGAATTTCTCGACCGATTCTGTGGTAAGAAACTCCCGTCGCTTGTTCTTGGAACAGCGTGCGTCCATGTCCGGATGACGCAACAGATAGTCTTTCAGGCTTTCGCTGACATACTCGCCTTGCGTTACCAGTCGGATGTGCGAGGGGGTGTACTGCCGTATCTTTTGCAGAAGCAGGGGATAGTGCGTACAGCCTAAAATCAGGGTGTCGATATCCGGATCTTTCTGCAGGATGGTATCAATGTATTTCTTGACGAAATAGTCGGCTCCGTCACCGTCGTATTCCTTGTTCTCTACCAGTGGCACCCACATGGGGCAGGCCATTCCTGTGACCTGAATGTCTGGAAAAATCTTTTTAATCTCCAGCGGATAGGATTCGGAGCGTACGGTGCCGGCTGTGGCCAGCAGGCCTACGTGCCCGTTGCGGGTGATTTCACCGATGCATTCCACGGTGGGGCGTATTACTCCCAATACGCGGCGGGTCGGATCCATGTGAGGAAGGTCGTTCTGCTGGATGCTGCGGAGCGCTTTGGCGGAAGCCGTATTGCAGGCCAGGATGACCAGCGGGCAGCCCAGTTCAAACAATTTCTTGACAGCCTGCAGGGTGAAGTCGTAGACCACTTCGAACGAACGTGTGCCGTATGGAGCACGGGCATTATCTCCCAAGTACAGGTAATCGTACTGTGGCAGTCGTTCGATGAATTTTCCTAAGATGGTAAGACCTCCGTATCCGGAATCGAATACTCCGATAGGGCCGGTGTGAGGGGCAGATAGAGGGTACATGGGAAAACAGTTGAAAGGTTTGAAAAGAAAAATGTCATTCAGAGAAATCTTTTGTGTGTTTCTCTGAATGACATGTAGTCAGTACGACAAAGAGTTTCTTTAATTACTGTGCAGGAGTTGCTGCAGGTGCTGCTGGAGTAGCAGGAACTGCTGTCAGGCTGATGCCCAATTTAGTCTTGATGTCGTTTGTAATATCTTTTGACTGAGCTTCGTCAATGTAAGGAATATCAGTACGGTTCAGGTCGAATACGTAAGTATAAGCACCTGCTTTACCTACAGCCTGTACGGCATCTTCCAGTTTTTTGTAAATCGGTTCCATCATGTCAGCGTATGCTTTCTGCAACTGCTGCTGAGCATCCTGCTGGAACTGCATACCTTTTTCACTCAGTTCCTGCAATTCTTTCTGGCGGCGTTCCTGAATGTTCTGCGGCAGGTTCTTCTGTTCCTGCTGGTATTCTGCATATTTCTTGTTGAATTCGTCAGAAGCACGTTTGATTTCGTCCTCATATTGTTTCTGCATAGTCTGGATGTCTGTCTGTGCCTTTGCGTATTCCGGCATTACTGGGATGATATCCATTGATTTAAAGTGCGCAAATTTTTGTGCGAATACACTCATCGGTGCGATGAGTAAAAGTAAAAAAGCAATTTTCTTCAACATAATCTCAAGTTTCTATTTGTTATTAATTAATTCGATGTATAAAACAGGGCTTATTATCACCCGGTTGCAAATGTATAAAATTAATTTGAATATCCTAGTTTTGCAAGAACCTCATTGCTTATATCAATGCGTGGAGAAGCAAAAATCATGCTCTGTGCCGAGGCACGGTCTATTACGGCATCGTATCCGCGCTGGGTAGCAATTTCTTTCACTGCATTGTAGATGGCATCCTGAATCGGAGAAATCAGCTCCTGGCGTTTCTTCATCAGTTCACCTTCCGGTCCGAAATATTGCTTGCGGAGCTCTGCCGCTTCTTTCTCTTTGGCTACGATAGCTTCCTCTTTGCTGGTTTTCTGAGTAGCAGAAAGCGTGTTGGCGCTTTTCTGGTAATCTTCGTACAGCTTCTTCGCTTCATTGGCTTTGGCCTCAATCTGGCTTTGCCATTGCTTTGACAGTGACTCCATCTGTTGGTTGGCCTGTTGATAAGAAGGTATCTGCTTGAGGATATACTCCATATCTATCAGGGCGAATTTCTGTGCTGAGGCCATGCCTACGGCGGCCACTAACAGCATAACGGATAAAATGAGTCTCTTCATAATCATTGGTTTTTAAGTGTTAGAATTCTTGTCCGATGATAAAGTGGAACTGGCTTCCGCTGTATTGCATTGAACCGTCAATCTTGTCGAAACCGTAAGCCCAGTCAATACCCATCATACCAATCATCGGCAGGAAGATACGTACACCGAATCCGGCAGAACGTTTCAACTGGAAGGGGTTAAAGTCGGTCACGTTGTTCCATGCGTTACCTGCTTCCACGAAGCCCAGTGCATAGATACTGGTAGAGTTTTCCAGCATCAGCGGGTAGCGGAGCTCGGCACCCAGACGGATGTAAGCATAACCTTCACTTCCGTACGGAGTCAATGAACCGTTTTCATATCCACGAAGGGCGATGGTTTCGGATGCGTAGTTATAACTGTAACCAGTCATACCGTCACCTCCCACGTAGAAGGTTTCAAACGGTGAACGTTTGTATTTGTTGAAGTGACCGAGGATACCGAATTCTGTACGGGTCATGATAACCGGACATTTCTGGATATCCATCAAGGCTGTATAAGTCTTGGCTTTGAATTTCCACTTGTGGTATTCAATCCACTTGTACATGCTGGCAGCATCGTGGTAGTTGTCTTTACCGTAAGTAGAGTAGTCCTTCTTGCTGAACAGAGAGTACGGCGGAGTAATCTGCAAGGAAGCTGAGAATTCTGAACCGTAACGTGGGAAAATCGGGTTATCCGTAGAGTTACGTGACAAGGTCAGGTTCAGGCTCAGGTTATTACAGTTACCGGTGTTCATGTACTGTCCGTTGTTCAGCTTGATATAGAGATAACTCCAGTCTTTCAGCATGAATCGCTGGTAAGACAGTTCAGCCGACAAGGTAAAGTAGTCATCCGGCCAGCGCAGACGCTTACCCCATCCTACAGATACACCGAACATCTTGATTGACTTGTCGGGGTCGTAGTAAGATTCGTAGTTATCATAATAGTTTCCATAACCTCCGTAGTATCCGTATCCGCTCAACATGTTGTAGTAGTTGTTCATGTAAGCAGAGTTGTAATACTGGCTGCTTACGTCGGTCTGGATAGAGTAGAAGGCCGAAACAGAGAATGAGTTCGGGCGCTTGCCGCCAAACCATGGATCGAAGAACGATACACTGTATGACTGATAGTAGCGTCCGTTGGTCTGCCCACTGATGGTCAGTGTCTGTCCGTCACCTTGTGGCAGGATACCGCGGTAGTTATCGTTTTTGCGGAACAAGTTCGCAAATGAGAAGTTGGTGAACTTCAAACTCAGCTTACCGATGATACCAGTCTGTCCCCAACCGGCAGAGAATTCCACCTGGTCGTTGGCTTTTGATTCCAGTCCCCAGTTAATGTCGACTGTACCGTCCTGGAAGTTAGGCTGTACATCCGGTTTGATATTTTCAGGGTTGAAGTGTCCCATCTGTGCAATTTCACGGTAAGAACGTTCCAGTGCTTCCTTACTGAAGAGGTCGCCCGGACGTGTACGCAACTCACGACGTACGATATTTTCATACAGACGGTCATTACCGTTGATGCGTACGTGGCTGATGCTGGCCTGCGGACCTTCGGTGATACGCATTTCCAGGTCGATAGAGTCACCGTCAATGTTTACTTCCACCGGATCGAGTCGGTAGAACACATATCCACGGTTATAGTAGTTGTTACCGATTGCATCTTCATCGTTAGAGATACGGTCGTTCAGCAACTTCTGGTTATATACATCACCGCGCTTCATGCGGAGCTGTTCGTTCAACAGGTCAGAAGGATATACCGTGTTACCTACCCAGGTGATGTCGCGAAGGTAATATTTCTGTCCTTCGTAGATTTTCATGTAGACATCTACCGTTTTTTCATCGTATGGCGATACACTGTCTACTACAATCTGTGCGTCACGGTAACCTAGCTCGTTATATTTATCGATGATTTTCTGCTTGTCTTCTTCGTAACGTTCATTGATGAACTTCTTGGCACGGAAAAGGTTAATCAGCTTACCTTTTTCGTTGGTTTTCTTCATGACACGCTTCAACTTCTTGTCAGTAAGTACCTCATTCCCGTCAATGGTAATCTGGTGGACTTTGACTTTAGCTTTCTTGTCAATGTTCACATCTACATATACCTGTTCCTTGTTTTCCGGGTCCTCGCGTTCAATGATGTTTACTTCCGCATTCTTGAAACCTTTCTCGTCAAAATGCTTCTTGATCAAAATCTTGGCACGGTCAATCAAGTTCGGTGTAACCTGTGTACCTTTTGCCATACCCAGTTTAGCCTGCAAATCCTCACGTTCACTCTTTTTCACACCGTGAATCACGATGTCGGTAATACGCGGACGCTGTGTCAGCTGGATAGACAGGTAGATTTTATTGTCTACAATCTTATCCGCAGTGATTTTCACGTCAGAGAACAAGCCATGACGCCAGTATCTTTTTACTGCTGAGGTGATGTCATCTCCCGGTACGGTGATAGTTTGTCCGACAGCCAGACCGGAAATACCTATCAGGACATAATCCTCATAGTTCTTTACTCCGCTGACCTTGATGTCGGCGATTTCATATTTTTTAGGTGTTCCGTTGTAAAGGATAACTGGCTTATCGCTTTGTTCAGTTGTATTATTGTCCTGTGCATATCCCCCCATTGGAGCAGATGAAAGACATGCAGCAATCAATAGAAGAAGTGAAAAACGGTTTTGCATTGTTCTTTGTTAAATTTGTTCACTGGTTTTGCCGAATCGGCGTTCTCTTTTTTGAAAGTCACAAATAGCCTTACACAATTCTTCGGCCTTGAAGTCCGGCCAGAAAGTGTCACAGAAATACAGTTCCGCGTAGGCGCATTGCCAAAGCAGGTAGTTGCTCAGACGGATTTCACCGCCTGTTCTGATTAACAAGTCCGGGTCGGGCATATAATGAGTAGCCAGGCATCGATCGATGGTCTGGTCTGTAATTTCTTCGGGAGAAAGGCTTCCTTCCTTCACTTCACGGGCAATTTTTTTGACAGCCTCCGTGATTTCCCATTTAGAAGAATAGCTTAATGCTAATGTCAGACACATTCCCGTGTTCTTTGATGTACGTTCAATACACTTGTTCAGTCGTGCAAGTACGTTTTCCGGCAATTTTTCTGTTTCACCGATGATGCGGAAGCTGATGTTGTTCTTCATGAAGGTTTCTTCTTCAATAGAGTCCATAAGTAAACTCATCAGTGCGGCAACCTCATCTACCGGACGATTCCAGTTTTCGGTAGAGAATGTATAAAGAGTCAGATACTTCACGCCCAGCCGTGCGGCTTCTTCCGCAATGACATGTACGGTTTCGGCGCCAGCCTGGTGTCCGAAAGTACGGGCATGTCCCTGCTGTTTGGCCCAGCGTCCGTTGCCATCCATAATGATAGCAATATGTGCCGGTATCCGGTTCTTGTCAATTTGGTCTTTATATAGCATAGCTTTGTTGTTTTTCAGTTTTTTAGATTACCATTTAGGAGTGAATCCCAGTCGGTTGATACGTCCTCGGCTGATGCTTCCATCTTCCCACACAATCCAGATAAAGTTACCTCTGGACGTTCCGTTTTCCAGTTTGGGAGTTACGGCGCATGAATAATTGCCGTGGTGTGTAGTATAAAGTGTGCCGAATTCTGCTGGGAAAGCCATACATTCAGTGACAGGTCTCCAGCAAAGTCCGTTATCGGTAGAACAATAGAACTGGCTGAAAGGTTTCACTTCCGGTTTTACACTTTCCCCACCGAAAGCATACAGCTTTCCGTCGTAGTAAATCATGGTGACGTTTTTCAGGTTCGGCAGTGGAAGATTCTGCATTCTTGTTTCCCATTTGCTATCACTTGACATGCGGTTGAATACCAACGCTGTTGTGTCATTGGCTGTAGTGCCCTGATTATAGCAAAGAGCTACAGTAGTAGTAACGTTGCTGTTGTAAGATGCAGTAGTTGTATTGGAGAAGAAAGGTTTACCTGTCGGGAACAGTGTGAATGGGTCAGCATCTTCTGTCCATGTATTTTCTTTATATATACCACTTTTTCCACCTTTTACAGCGTAAAGTTCACTTTTTATTTCATTTGCTCCTATTAGCATTTCAAATGTTTCTGTGCCTACAGAAGTAATTTTATTGCTATTTGCATCCAGTTTGTAAAGCTGTTTATTAGTTTCTGCCAGGAAATAGATGTTTCCTGCACATACTGTGGCAGAATAAGTATCGATGTTTAATGGTAAATTTTCTATAGGAGTCCATGACGTCGGGTTATCTTTCAGTCCGTTCTCTCCAGGAACATTTATAGCTTTAGTATATTCTATACAAGTATTGCCATTATTCTTTTTCCCAAAAATATAAATCTTCTCATTGGCATATACAGCTTTCTGTTCACTCAAGTTTCCAGCACTAAATGGATTGTTATCAAACTTCTTCCATGAAATTGTATCCGGTTCCTGTTGATGTACGTTAATGGTAACCTTATAAGGTTTCCCCTCTACACCACTGTATGCATACACTTTAAATTCCACAGGCTCAGTAAAGTCGATAGAGTCAGTTGATGTCCAGATGGTATCATGATCTGATCCTTTTGGTGTGTAACCCAACATTCCTGCATCATATGTGATACTGGTAATAACCTTGTCTATGTGGGTTCCTACGGGGAGTGAGTCTTTATTTGTGATGGTTCTATTGATTTGGTCAATGGTGAATGGATAGTTAGAACAATCAAGTGTATCTACATAAGGACTATCTAAACCATTTTTATCTTTTCCTACACGGTCAATGTGCAATGTTCCCAGTGAAAATCCTGTAATACTGGTTTCTGAGGTATACGTAATCTGGTCTACATCATTGTCCAAACACGATGTCATTATAGATGTTGCAGCAAAGAGTACTGCAATCAATGGCAAAAACTTTATTTTCATCTGCAAATGAGTTCTTTTAATTACAAGTTGCAAAAGTAGAAAGTTTTTCCTCGATTCCTCGCTTTTAGGGGAAGTTTTATATAAAATTATATTGTTATCTCCTCTTTATCAAGCTCTGTTGCATATTGTCCTGTTTTGTTAAAGGGCACAAGTATGTGCAAAAAGTCGCTTTTTCAGCATATAATAAGAACTTTTTAGGGGTAAAAATTGTTTATGTCCTCTTTGTATATCGATATTGTCCTGTATAAAACGGTTTTATGCAATTTGTTTCCTGAAAGAACGGATAATTTTGTAGTCCAATAAAAACGAATAAACAATTATGTACAGACAATTAATTTCTAATTCATGGAAAGCATGCCTTCTTTTCGTATGTGTATTCTTTTCCGGTATAACAGTGAAAGCAGATGATAGTTTATACTCTCCTAATAAGAAAATAGGAGTGAGCTGGGATAATCCGGCGAAAGGGTTGCGTGTGATTTATAAAAAAGGAGATACTTTGGTTCCGGTAGTTCAGTTAAAGAATATAGGAGTTCAACTTCAGTCTACATCCGGAGACGAATTTAATTATGTGTCTTCTTCCGCCGTGACTCCCATACGTGAGGATTATACCATGATAACGGGTAAACGCCGTCATTGCACGAATGAGGGAAACCAGCAGGTATTTCATTTCAAGAACGGCCAGAACGTATCGCTGGATTTGGAACTTCGGGTGTATGATGACGGTGTCGCTTTTCGTTATGTGTTTCCTCAGCCGACAAAAGAGATAGGTGTGACCGATGAAAATACAGCTTTTGTCTTTCAGGAAGGAATTACCCGATGGACACAGAAACTGAATCAAGCCTATGAAGACTTCTATCTGAAAAATAAAGGACGTGTGCAGGGATATACTGCAGGACAATGGGGATTCCCGGCATTGTTTGAAGTGGCAGATTCTGTTTTTACCCTTATTTCAGAAGCAAATGTGGCGAAAGGTAACTGTGGGTCCTGGTTGAACAATGCCTCCA
>OGLE01002797.1_pt1 | contig 10510 bp, 10 predicted proteins | sample 1572671 | NCBI WGS metagenome assembly OGLE01 (sample SAMEA2581923, study PRJEB24529) | metagenome | biome: Human gut stool | place: China | collected 2011 | reverse complement strand
GTACTGTTGATTATATAGGTGTCATACAGGTATTCCCTGTATAACACCTATATAATCAACAGTACTCTTCTGTTCAAAGTACGCAAGTGTAATCTGTCTTGTCTCCTGATTAATCTTAATAGGCGTTATAGGTGTTGGTATCTTCTGTATAAGTCCTAAATGGTTCAGAAGATATTTCTCATTGGTCATATTAATATATTCTTCTAATGAAGAGCCTCTAAGACCTCTTGAATTCCAGGCTGCCATATATTTTCTCCTTTTAATACATTTAAAAATATATCTGGAATATCCGTATGTATATGGATATCCATATCAGGTATATTAAGCTCATAAGAATGTAATAACTGGCTTTTACAATTGTATTTGTCAGTGAACCTTCTGTTAAAAGAAGCTTTTCCGTACTTATAATCACCTGCCAGCGGATGATTGATACTTGCAAGGTGGGCACGTATCTGGTGGCTTCGTCCGGTTATAAGATGAACCTTTAGAAGCGTGGCATTATCAGAATATGCAACAGGGATATATTCCGTTTCGATTGGAAGATATTCACTTGTATCCCTGCCCTTTGGCAGCGTCTGGCATATTGTAACTTTGTTAAGCTTTTTATCCTTGTAAAGATAGCCTTTAATCAGTTGTCTTTTATCAACCTTTCCAGCCACGATACATATATAATATTTGGTAAGTGTTCTTTCTTTAAAATATGATGAAAGCTCCTGCAAGCCTTTCATCGTCTTACCTGCCGCAATTATGCCGCTTGTATTTCTGTCAAGGCGGTTGCATATTGACGGCGTGAACATAGCAAGGTCTTCATATGTAAGAGAATTATTATGAAGCAGGTATGCTGTTATATATTCTACTAAAGAGCAGTCATTTTTATCAGCCTTTTGTGACAGCATACCGACAGGCTTATTAATAAACAGGACATTCTCATCTTCATACACAATATCAAGCGGTCTGTATATTTTTTCATAATCAACAGAAAGACCTTTTTTAGAAGCTGTGTAGGAATATTTATCAGCCGTGCTGTCTGTATGTTTGCCATCTGTTCTTACAGCAGGTTCATTAGCAGTGTTATCAGCAGCTTTGTCTGTCATATTATTGGTCTGTCTGCTGCCAGCATTAGATATGCAGCTTTTGCCTTCACTGAACTTATTAAGTGTTTCATCGGAAAAAAATATTTTGATAGAGTCGCCTGATTGTAATTTCTCACTTCCGTCAGCCTTCTTGTCATTAAGTGTAATATTCTTTTTTCTAAGCATTTTATATATAAAGCTTTTACTTGCGGCAGACAGATACTTTGAAAGATACTTATCAAGCCTCTGGTTGTCGCCTAATTTATCTATTATTAATTCTTTCATTCAACACTCCACATATTATAAGCACATATTAAGGCAGCTTTCAGTTACATACTTCATACGGTTGTTCTTATTCGTATCACTGTTGTCGTAATTAACTGCCATATTAGCTGCTCTTTTAATAAATGTATCATTTTCTGTATAAAGAGTGACAGTCACATTTAACTTGTCATTCTTTAAGAATTCTTTAAGGCTTGTCTCAAATAATGACTTATCCGGAGTTTTATCATGGCTTAATGCAATTATTGTGTTGTCAGATATGACCATAGCACATACGCCAATAGGCTTTTTGTTATTGCTGACAATTACATCATATAAAGCTGATAACTCTCCCTTTGCAGCTTCTACGCTTGTATATAGTTCCTTATCACATACCTTATGTGGCAGTAATATAAAATAAGAAACTGCTATTTTAGCACCGGGAAGCACAAGAACAGTTGCCACAAGTGTCATATAATTATTTCTTGATTTAAAGATTATTAAACCTATTACAAATACTGCGGCAATTATTAAAAATGCAATAATAGTAAGAAGCAGGTTAAAACTTCTTTTGTATTTAAGATAACCAAACTCACCTTTTTCTTTTTTACTCATAACTTATGTCCTTTTTTAGTGGATTTTGATTTATTATTGGAACTTCTTTTACCCGCACCAGCACTATTATGTTTTCCATTATTGTTATAAGCTGTGGTATTTTTAACAGTCTTATGTTTGCGTGATGAAAAGTTCTTTCCTCCTGTGTTATGGGATATTTTTCTTGGTGGAATAAGGCATTTTGGTCCAAATCCTATAAGGTCTGTACGTCCATTTTTAATAAGGGCTTCCTTAACAAGATCGTAATTATCTGGATTACGGTATTGTATAAGGGCTCTCTGCATTTCCTTTTCGTGGTGGCTTACAGGAGTATATACCTTCTCCATAGTAGCAGGATCTAAGCCTGTATAATACATACAGGTAGACAGCGTTGATGGTGTTGGATAGAAATCCTGCACCTGTTCGGGCATATAACCAAGATCCCTTATATATTCTGCAAGCTCAATCGCCTCCTTCATAGTCGAACCGGGGTGGCTTGACATAAGATATGGGACAACGAACTGCTGCTTGCCTGTCTTATTATTAATGCGCTTATAACGTTGTAAGAACTTTTCATATACATCATTGGAAGGCTTGCCCATTTTCGTAAGGACATTATCTGATATATGCTCAGGTGCAACCCTTAACTGTCCGCTTATGTGATGTTCACATAACTCTTTAATAAATGTATCATCCGCATCACACATACAGTAGTCAAAACGTATTCCTGAACGGATAAACACCTTCTTAACGCCAGGCACTTTACGAAGCTTTCTTAAAAGCTTAATATAATCAGAATGGTCAACTGTAAGATTCTTGCAGGGAGCCGGAAAAAGGCACTGTCTGTTCATACATACGCCCTTAGTAAGCTGCTTTTCGCAGGAAGTATGCCTGAAATTAGCTGTAGGTCCTCCAACATCGTGTATATACCCCTTGAAATCTCTATCTTTAGTCATAGTAACAGCTTCATCAACAATGGATTCGTGGCTTCTTACCTGAATTATCCTTCCCTGATGAAATGTTAAGGCACAGAATGAACAGCCTCCAAAACACCCTCTGTTGCTTGTTATTGAGAATTTAATCTCTGATAACGCCGGTATTCCGCCATCTGCTTTATACATTGGGTGATAATCTCTCATATACGGAAGTGCATATACATCGTCCATCTCCATAGTAGTAAGCGGTTTTGCTGGTGGATTCTGTACGACATATAGTTTTTCTTTGGCTTTTTCTACAAGTATCTTTGCAGTAAATGGATCAGTATTTTTATATTGTGTATAAAAACTTTCAGCATATATTCTTTTATCTTTTACAATCTCATCATAGGATGGAAGATTTATATAGTCAGATAAATTATCCAATGTCTTAGTCTTGTATACAGTTCCATTGATATAAGTTATATCTTTTACATCAATTCCTGCATTAAGTGCATCAGCTATCTCAACAATAGAATGTTCGCCCATTCCGTAAGAGATTATATCTGCACCCGAGTCTATAAGAACGGAATGTTTTACTTTGTCAGACCAGTAATCATAGTGCGACATTCTTCTTAATGAAGCTTCAATTCCACCTAATATAATAGGAGTTGATTTGTATACCTGCTTAATTAAGTTACAGTATACGATTGTCGCATAATCAGGTCTTAATCCCATAACTCCGCCAGGTGAAAAGGCATCTGAATGACGTCTTTTCTTATTGACGGTATAATGGTTTACCATAGAGTCCATATTACCTGCCGACACTAAAAATCCAAGACGTGGTTCACCAAGTATTGTTATGGAATCTTTATTCTTCCAGTCTGGCTGTGCTATTATTCCAACTTTATATCCAAAGGATTCCAATACCCTTGATATAATAGCAGGTCCAAACGATGGGTGGTCTACATAAGCATCACCTGAAACATAGACGAAATCACATTGCTCCCACCCTCTTTTTTCCATATCTTCCCTGCAAACGGGGAGAAAATCGTGTATCATATATATCCTCATTTCTGTGCACACTTTAATGCAGTATAACTGCAATGTATCTAACAGGTATCTGGTTGATTTGTGTCAAGTGCACACAGACACAAATGTTAATTCCAGCTTTTTAATAAATCAATTTCACTACCGGTTAATGGCCTGAATTTTCCAGGTTCAAGTGTTTCATCAAGCTGTAACTGTCCCATTGATAATCTTTTAAGATAAAGCACCTCTGAACCGGCTGCCTTAAACATTCTTTTTATCTGATGAAACTTTCCCTCTTGAATTGTTATATTTAAAAATGTTGTATCATCCTGATTGTTATATTGAAGTATCTCAAGCTTTGCTGGCATTGCGGTAAAATCTTTATCAACAACAAGCCCATTTTTAAATTCATCAATATATTTATTGTCTATACTGCCTTTTGCTACAACATAATAAGTCTTATCAATATGGTGCTTTGGTGATAACAGCCTGTGTGCCATATCACCATTATTAGTTATGATAAGAAGTCCTTCTGTATCCTTATCCAGTCTTCCAACCGGAAATAAATCCTTACGTTTGTTATCCGTTATAAGTTCAACGACAGTCTTAAAATCCTTATCAGATACAGCAGACACAACTCCCGCTGGTTTATTAAGCATATAGTATTCATATTCCGAATAACCTAACACGTTATTATCAATGGTTACAACATCCTTATCTATATCTACTTTAGTTTCCGGACGTGTGATAACTTCACCATTGATTGTAACTTTTTTCTTTCTGATTATGTCTTTTACGGCACTTCTTGTTCCAGCCTGCATATCACAAAGATATTTGTCTAATCTAATAACCATTAAAGTCCTTTCCTACTACATCCATCTCCAGCCGGCAAGATATTTATTCTTAAGCTGCGAGCCATTAGATTTACCCCAGCCTAAAGGATATCCGTCAACGCAAAGCAATGCCCAGCCCTTGCTGTCAGCAAAATCATCAACGTCAATTGTCTCGCCCTTTAAATATCTTACAACACGTTCATCGTCTACGCTAAGGTTAATGCAGTTATTATACTGTCTCATTGTAAGTGCCATAGCAAGTGCCTGACTTGGCTCAAAGCGGTTCTTTTTAAGTTCACCAAGCAAAAGACCATTTCTTATTATTCTAAGACCCTTTTCATCAGCCATATACCTGGAAATATAGTACACGCGGTTATCTCTTATATTAATATATTTAGTGTCGATATCCATTGATACATTTGCAAGGAAATCCTTTAACTCATCTGGAATTTTAGTATTAAATGATCCTCTTGTATAATGTGCATTATTAATGTCATCTGGATTATCCTTTTTAAGAAGTGCAACAAAATGTCCTTCGCCATGCATTTTATGTGGGAATATCCTCACACATTTGTCAAGATTATACTTATTATCATTATCAATATCAGTAAAGCCCTTAGTAAATCCTTCGTATGGTTTAATATCAACAAGTTTCATATCTGGACAGTTATCAAGAAGATATTTAATGCTCTCTTCATCTTCCAGAGAAGAAAATGTACAGGTTGAATAAAGCATCATTCCACCTGGGCGGAGCATTTTCGCACCATGTATTATAATGCTTTTCTGTATTGCAGAATATACTTCTGGTCCGCTCTGTTCCCACGCCTTGATAAGTTTATTATCTTTTCTGAACATACCCTCACCAGAACAAGGTGCATCTATAAGAACCTTATCAAAGAATTCTGTGAATCTTCCTGATATCTTAGCTGGGTCTTCATTAAGCACACAAAGGTTATAAATACCAGATACTTCAACATTCTTAAGCAGTGCCTTGGTTCTTGAATTGCTTATGTCATTAGTTATAAGAAGTCCTGTTCCATTAAGCTTTGCTGCAAGCTCTGTCGATTTTCCTCCTGGTGCGGCACACATATCAAATACAACATCGCCCTCATCAATAGGAAGTACATTAGCTGGTGTCATTGCACTAGGCTCCTGAATATAGTAAAGTCCGGCGTAATAATATGGGTGCTTTGCTGGTTTATCTGTTTCTTCATAGTAAAAGCCATTCTCAATCCAAGGTATGGGTGTAAGCTTAAATGGACTTATCTTAAGAAAATCTTCTGTTGAAATCTTAAGGTTGTTAACACGAAGTCCATATAATCTTTTATCATTAAAGCTTTCAAGATAATCATCAAAATCATCTTTAAGCATATCTTTCATTGAATTAAGATATTTCTCTGGTAAATTCATAAAATCCTCTTTCTTTATACATTTTATATACTCTGTGCTTTATAATTCTCTGCAATCATATCTACCTGCCTGCTGAATCTTTGCAGTCTGGCAACATCATCAGTCTGGTATATCTCATAGAATTCATCCTGAATTCTGATGATTTCCTGCTTGTTAGCAACTTTATAAAGGCTTTGTATATTATTAAGTATGTCAGATACAATGTTAGCTTTGGTTGATACATAATTCTGTGCATCAATAATTTCATCGTGAATACTCATCATCTCGTTATCAAGCGTATATATGGCATCTGCGGCTGATGTAAGTCGTTCCCTTACGTGCTTTGGAATATTGCCGTTATATTTGTACTGGAGAGAGTGTTCAATTATAGCCCAGAAGTTCATTCCAAGTGTTCGTATCTGGATTTCTACTGGAATTATCTTAGTCCCCTTTACAGTTTCAACTTTATACTGGACTATAATATGATAGCTTCGATATCCGCTTTCCTTGATATTCTTGACATAATCTTTCTCAGTTATGACTTCCATATCGCTTCTTGCCCTTATAAGGTCAGCTACATTATATATGTCATCAGTAAACTGGCATATAAGCCTTATACCAGCGATGTCAAGAATATGTCCTTCAATTTCATTAAGGTCTATATTATGCTTCTGGGCTTTTAATAAGATACTGGATATAGATTTAACCCTTCCTAAAACCTGTTCAATTGGAGAATATATGCCTGCCTGTCGGTATTCTTTAACCATATGATTAAACTTAACCTGAAGCTCCTCTACCGCAAGCTCGTATGGGTTAAGGATTTCTTTCCACATCTGTATTTCCATATAAGTCCTCGTTTCTATTATATATTTTCATAAATTCTTTAAATCTTTTCACTATTAGCCGACGATAATTATAGCACATAACGATACTAATAACCATAAATTAAAGTCTTATTTTGATTAGATTTTAGTATCCAATATGGGTTGATTGACACTTCATTGCCTGAATTATCAGTTATGTACATCCCAAAATGTAAATGTGTCTGAAATTTGCCAGATGTACCCTCTACTTTGCTGTATCCTGTACTTCCCATATAGCCAAGCAGCTCTCCCTTATGAATTATATCACCTGCTTTATAAGCTTTGGCATAGGAATCAAGGTGGGCATAATAGTAATATATTTTATTAGCAGACGTTATGCCTATCCGGTAACCGCCAAGCTCTAACCAGCCGACGTTAGTTACTGTTCCGTCACATACAGACACAACAGGATATAATCCATCTTTATTAATATCAGCACATATATCAGTTCCCTCGTGTGTTCTGTTACCTTTGTAGGTTCTTTCATAATTCCACGAATTAACATAGTTAACCCACTGCTCTGTCTTTGAAGAGTGTGGCACAGGAAAATATTCCATATCATATAGTATGCCTGTTGCGGTTTGTTTTAAAAGCTTGAATTCAGCAGCATTTTTCTTACAGAAGATTGTTTTGACCTTGTCAAAATCAGACACGGTAAGCCGCTTAACAGCATTGTCCGTTATATGACATTCATTCATACAACACAGCACAATAAATAACTCAGCAGGGTTTACATTCATCTGTTCTGCCTTATTAATAATATCCTGCAAATCACATTCCACCTGCATTGCACGGAAGTTATCATCTGATACGGTTAATGTCGTATATGCCGCAATGCGCGTATAGTGTCTTATAATATTAAGATGAATACTGCATATTAAGGCACATACTATTGTGATAATAAGCAGATTCGTTTTATTATTTATAATGTCCGTTTTATTCATATTTTCCATTTTCACTTTATTATTCACTAAATAATATGTCTAACAGGCTGTTGTAATGAATAGAATAAATTATATTAAACGGACAAATAAGACTTTCTTATCAGGAAATAAATATATGGGTAAAATCAAGAATTCTGCTTATTCTCCACAATTAAATAATAATCACAATAACACATATACGCTGTCATTAATCAATAAACGTGATAACAATTATTCGTCTAAAATAAATCACAAAAAGTGCAGCCATAATGTGATATTTCTTATAATGCTTATAATATTTCTTATAACTGTCTGTTCACCTCACATTATTATTAATGCAACGCTTAAAGGTATCAAATTATGGGCTTTAAGTGTTATGCCGGGATTGCTGGTGGCTATGATTATCATAGGCTGTATTAATTATTATATGCCAGTGAACAGCCGTCTGGGACTTGTATTTATTATATTTATAAGTGTGCTCTGTGGATTTCCAATAGGTGCTATTAACTGCATTAATTATAAGAAACAATCAGACAGCAGAATAATTGATAATATAACAGGATACTGTAATATATCAAGCCCCGGATTCGTTATCGGATACATATATTATGGCACCATAAATAATTCCATAACAATAATAAAATTCCTTATTGCTGTATATCTTCCTGTAATAATTCTGTGTGCTGTACAGCTTATTAAATATCCAGTGAATAACAATAATAATAAAAATAGTAATAAAGCACCAATTAATAATTGCACAGCAAAAATATTTTATAATAGGACATCTAATACCAGATACAAAGTTAACTTAAATTCATATAATATCCAACATACAGATAATATGTGTAATAACGGCAGACAACACACTATAAATTCACATAAGAATTTCTTCAATGTATTAGACAATGCCATAATAAAATCAATTGATAATGTATTAAAAATGTGTGGATATATTGTTATATTTTCCTGCATATGCTCTATGATAGATGTACTTTTTGGAAGATTTAATTATATCAATATGATTATATGTTCTCTGTTAGAGATAACTAACGGCATATATCTTATCGCTTCAAGTGATATCAGTGCTTCAGTTAAGGCTGCATTTATATTGACAGCCAATGCATTTGGCGGAATATCTACATTAATGCAGACAATCGGAATTGCTGGAACATCTAATAACAATAACGGGATAAACATAAAAAAATACATATACCAGAAAATAATGTTAAGCCTCGCAACAGCTGGCATATCATTATTACTGATATATGTATTCTGATTAGCATTATATAAATTCATTAATATAATCTATACAGCAAATTATATTTCTTACATAAGCCTTATATTGTTACTATATATATTATATTTTATTTTATATTGGTATTATATTTTTGTATTTATATTATAATTATTCAAGGATATCCTCATCCTCAAATTCTTCTTCATAACCATAGTCATCTGTGCTGTCTTCACGCTGGTCAGGTGCGTTATCTACAGCTTCCTCTTCTTCCTGTACAACAGGTGCTTTTAATTCATTACGATTATTATTGACAATCGAAAGAACATTTTCAAGACCAGACAATAAAGAGTCGTACTTCTCGCGGTTGTCACGGATAGACTTTTCGATTATATACTGAAGCTTCTCAAGCATATCATCTGTATAGTCCATAGCACCCTGACGTATGCTGTTGGCATCTTCTGTCGCACTGTCAAGAATAGCCTGTGCCTGTGCACTTGCCTGCTCTATAAGGGCATTAGCCTGTGCATATGCACGCTGCATAATCTCGTGTTCATTAATAAGTTCCTCTGTCTGTATCTGTGCAGCATTAATAATAGATTCTGCCTGCTCTTTTGCATCGGCAATTATGGCATCTTTGTTGTTAAGAATTTTCTGGTATTTCTTAACTTCTTCAGGTGTCTTTAATCTTAATTCAGCCAGCATATCTTCAAGCTGCTCTTTATTTACAATAATCTTAGTATTAGATAATGGCTGAAATTTACAATTATCTATGTAGCTTTCTATATCGCTTATAAGCTGTTCGATTCTACTCATTTTATATCTCCCTTTTCATTTGCCTTAATATTATAACTACTGCTGTATCGTTCTCTCACTATATCTACAATAGACTCTGGTACGAATTTACTTATATCGCCGCCATACATAGCCATTTCTTTAACGATACTTGAACTTAAATAAGCATATTTAAGACTTGTATTAAGGAATATTGTATCAATATCGGGAGCGGCTACTCTGTTAGTCTGAGACATAGCAAGTTCATATTCAAAATCAGTTACGGCTCTAAGTCCCCTTATTATAGCCTGTACATTATGCTCTCTTGCAAAATCTACAAGGAGTCCACTGAAACTTAAAATCTCGACATTAGGAATGTCTTTCGTAACTTCTTTTAACATATTAACACGTTCATCAACTGAAAACAATGGTGTTTTGGTACTGTTGTTTAACACACCCACGATAAGGTGGTCAACAAGTGCTGCTGAACGCTTTATTATATCAAGATGTCCTAATGTAACAGGGTCAAAGCTTCCAGGATATATAGCCTTTTTCATTTAGTCTGCACTTCCCTTCAGTCTTAAGAATAAATGTTTATTAGTCTTATATTTTTTTACCCG
>OGLE01002793.1_pt1 | contig 10516 bp, 11 predicted proteins | sample 1572671 | NCBI WGS metagenome assembly OGLE01 (sample SAMEA2581923, study PRJEB24529) | metagenome | biome: Human gut stool | place: China | collected 2011 | reverse complement strand
TACGCAGGGACTTTCCTATATGGCAGTGCTTTTCTTTACGCCAGTTCAGCCTGACCGGTGTAGAGTTGGTAGTAGCGGCCGTGCTGGGCCAGCAGATCCTCGTGGTCGCCCCGCTCAATGATACTGCCCTGCTCCAGAACCATAATGGCCTTGGAGTTGCGGACGGTGGAGAGCCGGTGAGCAATGACGAACACGGTGCGCCCCGCCATCAACCGGTCCATACCCTTTTCGATGAGCTTTTCCGTCCGGGTGTCGATGGAACTGGTGGCCTCGTCCAAAATCAGCACCGGCGGGTTGGCGCAGGCGGCGCGGGCGATGTTCAAAAGCTGCCGCTCACCCTGACTGAGGCTGCCGCCCTCGCTGGTGAGGACCGTTTGATAACCGTCAGGCAGGTGGCGGATGAAGCCGTCCGCTCCCGCCAGCCGGGCGGCGGCCTCCACCTCCTCGTCGGTGGCTTCCAGACGGCCATAGCGGATGTTGTCCGCCACGGTGCCGGTAAAGAGGTGGGTATCCTGCAGGACCACGCCCAGTGACCGCCGCAGGGAGTCTTTCTGAATGTCCCGAACATTGATGCCGTCGTAGGTGATGGTGCCGGACTGGATCTCGTAGAACCGGTTGATAAGGCTGGTGATGGTTGTCTTACCTGCGCCGGTGGAACCTACAAAGGCAATTTTCTGGCCTGGCTTGGCAAAGAGGGAAATGTCATGGAGGATGATCTTCCGGTCATCGTAACCAAACACCACATGGTCGAACCGCACATCCCCCCGCAGGGGCACCAGACTGCCGTCCGGCTTTTTCCACGCCCACGCCCCGGTGTCATAATTTGCCTCGGTGAGGGTGCCGTCCGGATTTTCCTTCACCCGCTCCAGCGTCACCTTGCCGTCATCTACCTCCGGCTCCGCCTCCATGATCTCAAAGACCCGCTCCGCGCCGGCCACGGCGGAGAGGACGGTGTTCACCTGCTGAGAGATCTGGGTGATGGGCTGGCTCACCTGCTTGGTATACTGCAAAAAGGCGGAGAGCCCGCCCAGATCGCCGGTGCGGATGGCCAGCAGGCCGCCGATGCAGCAGGTGATAGCGTAATTGATGTGGCTCAGGTTTCCCATGGCGGGCATCATAGCCCCGGCGTAGGCCTGCGCCCGGGTGGCGGCGTCCCGGTAGGCCTCGTTCAGTCCGGCAAAGCCGGCTTTGGCGGCACCCTCGTGGTTAAAGACCTTAATGACCTTCTGGCCCTCGATCATCTCCTCGATATAGCCGTTCACCGCGCCGATGGCCTTCTGCTGGGCGGCAAAGTACCGGCGGCTGCGGCCGCCGATGGTTTTCACCACCAGCAGCATGACCCCCAGCATCACGGCGGTGATGGCCGTCAGGATGGGACTGAGGACGATCATCATCATGACTGTGCCCACAAAGGTCAGGGAGCAGGAAATGAGGCTTGCGAAGCTGTTGTTCAAAGCTTCGGACACCGTTTCGATATCGTTGGTGTACCGGCTCATCAGCTCACCGTGGGTGTGAGTATCGAAGAATTTCAGGGGCAGCTTCTGCATTTTGTTGAACAGGTCCGCCCGGAGCTTTGCCACGGTGTTCTGGGCCACATGGACCATGATCCGCGCATAACCGTAGGAGCACACTGCCCCCACAACATAGACCCCCGCCATGACACAGAGCATTTTGGCAAGGCCGATAAAATCGCCGGGGAGGATATAATCATTGATGAGGGGCTTGATGAGATAGGAGCCTGCCACGGAGCAGGCGGCGCTGATAAACAGCAGGATCACCACGATCACCAGCAGCGCCTTATACCGCCCCAGATAGCCCATAAGCTTGCTTAGGGTGCCCCGCAGATTCTTGGGCTTTCGGAAGCCGCCCCGGGGTCCACCGGGACCGTGGTCCGGTCCGCGTTTCGTATTGTTCTCAGCCACCGATGCTCACTCCTTCCTGCTGGGATTCGTAGACCTCACGGTAGATCTCGCAGGTCTTCATCAGTTCCTCGTGGGTGCCTTGGGCCGCCACCGCGCCGTCATCCATCACCAGAATCAGGTCGGCGTCCATGACGGACGTCACCCGCTGGGCCACGATGAGCTTGGTGGTTCCCGGCAGATCCTGCCGGAATGCCTGACGGATCTTCGCATCCGTGGCAGTATCCACAGCGCTGGTGGAATCGTCCAAAATCAGCACCTTCGGTTTTTTCAAAATAGCACGGGCAATGCACAGCCGCTGCTTTTGTCCGCCGGAGACATTGACGCCCCCCTGTCCCAGATCAGTGTCCAGACCGTCAGGCATCCGCTCCAGAAATTCGTCGGCACAGGCAGCGCGGCAGGCGGCCCAAAGCTGGTCCTCCGTGGCGTTGGGATCGCCCCAGAGCAGATTTTCCCGGATGGTGCCGGAGAACAGGGTGTTCTTTTGCAGCACCACGCTGACGGACTCCCGCAAATGCTCCATGGTGTAGTCCGCCACCGGCCGTCCGCCTACGGAGACGGTGCCTTCTTGCGCCTCGTACAGCCGGGGGATCAGGCTCATGAGGCTGGTCTTGCCGCTGCCGGTGCCGCCCAAAATGCCCACCGTAGCCCCGCTGGGAATGTGGATGTTCACATCCTTCAGCACCCACTCCGGGCTGGTTTCACTGTATTTGAAAAACACATGGTCAAAGTCGATGCTGCCGTCCTTCACGGCGGCGTCCGCCTTGGCGCTGTCGTCGGTGATGGCGGGCCGCTCATCCAAAACCTCCACGATCCGCTTGGCGCAGGCGATGGACCGGGTCATCATCATGAACATCATGGAAACCATCATCAAGGACATCAAAATCTGGGTGATATAGGTGAAGAAGGCGGTCAGGTCGCCCACCGGCAGCGTCCCGGCGTAGGCCATTTTGCCGCCGAACCACATGACGGCGATGATAGTGCTGTACACCACCAGCATCATCACAGGCATATTGATGACCACCATGCCGAAGGCCCGCATGGAGCTTTCCTTCAGATCACCGTTGCGCTTGGCGAACTTCTCCTCCTCATAGTCCTCCCGAACAAAGGACTTCACCACCCGGATGCCGGTGAGGTTTTCCTGCACCACCAGGTTCAGGGCGTCCGTCCGCTCCTGGAGGGACCGGAACAGCGGCCCCGCTTTGGTGAGGATTAGGACGATGACGATCAACAACAGCGGGATCACCACCAGAAATACGTTGCTCAGGTCACGGCTCAGCCGGATGGACAGCACCAGCGCCGCCACCAGCATCACCGGGGCCCGCACCAGCAGCCGCATCCCCATCATCAGCGTCATCTGCATATTGTTGACGTCATTGGTCAGCCGGGTCACAAGGGACGCGGTAGAGAACTTCTCGATGTTGGAAAAGGCAAAATCCTGAATGTGCTCATATTCTGCCCGCCGCAGTTCCGCACCGAAACCCTGTCCGGCAACGGAGGAAGATGCCGCAGCCCCCAGTCCGAAGCACAGGGAGATGACGGCCATCCCCATCATGAGAAGGCCCTTTTGCAGAATGTAGTTCTGATTCGCCGTTTCAATGCCGATATTCACAATATCCGCCATCACCAGCGGGATCAGCAGCTCAAAAATAGCCTCGGCAGCGCTGCACAGAACGCCCACCGCGATCCATTTGGAATAGGGCCTTGCGTATGGCCCGAGTTTTTTCAGCATGTGGTTCGGTCCTCCTCTAAATTCTCGATAACGCGATACAGAAGCAGCCGCAGCGCTTCAGTCTCCTCCAGCCGTAGCCCCTTGACCATGACCGCTTCCGCCTCCTGAAAGGCAGCCTGCACCAGACTGTTCAGTTCCCGGCCCTTCTCCGTGGCCGTGACCTGCTTCTGCCGCTGGTCATTTTCATCCGCCGTGCGGCGGATCAGGCCCTTTTCCTCCATCCGGTCCAGAATACCGTTGGCAGTGGAGGGCCGCACCCGCAGGTGTTCCACCACATCCCGCTGGGGGGCGGTGTAGCCGTGACTGCTGAGATACAGCAGCGTATGGGTCTGGGAGGGAGTCATGTCATACCGGGATAACCGGGCATCCATCCGTTCCCGTGCCAGATGGGTCGCGTGGCCTAACAAAGGCCCCAAAAAATCCGGTCCGCAGGCTGGTTTCATATCGGTATCAGCTCCTTTACATTTAGTGTCCTAATTTTTAGTATGCTAAATATTATCATACGTTAAAACATTCGTCAACCCAATATTTCACCTGTATTTTTGAACATTTTATGAACAGATTTATTCGTTTTGTTATTCTGTGAACAATTTATGAAGAATCGGCATCACCTGTTGACTTTTCCGTTTTCACACCGTATGATAAAGCCATAGAAGCAATCCCAACCAATCTCATTTTCCCTCTCTTTTCTCTATCTTACACGGAGAGACGGACGGCGTGAGCCGTCCGTCTTTCTACATATTCTCCCATAAAAAACAACTGCCTGTACCGGTTCTCAAAACCCGGTACAGGCAGTTGTTTTTTATTGATCCAACGGTCTCAGCTCCGCGCGTTCACGGCCGCTCCGATTCCGTCGGCGCAGGTGCAGGGCTGGCTTCTTCCGATTCCGTCTGCGCGGACGCAGATTCTCCCGGTGCTTCCCCCGCTACGCTGTGCGTCCGGAGATAGTCCAGCCAAAGCCGGCAGCCTGCCCGATTCAGATGAACGCCATCGAAGCTCAACTCCTCCGGCAGACAGCCGTCCTCTCCGGTGAGGGCCTCCGCCACATCTACATAGGCGCAGCCGTTTTCCTCTGCCAGCTCCCGCCAAACCTGATTATAGGCCAGAATTCGCTGATTATTGACATAGGAGCCTTTGGCGTCCTGCTCTGTTGAAACCGGCAGCAGAGACTGGATCACCAGTTCCGCGTCGGGATGGTCCGCCTTCAGTCGGCGGATCAGGTTTTCCGCATGGCCCCGGAAGATGTCCGTCCCCTTCCAGCCCAGTTCGTTGACGCCCAGCATCAGGTAGATCTTTCCGCAGTCTGCGGCGGCCACGGCCTCTGCCAGAGAGACCTTTTTCCCATTTTCGCCCTTCCAGTTTTCCAGTTCCGTAGCGGAGGCCACTGTTTCTCCGGTAACGCAGAAATACGTGCCCCGGTTCAATCCGCTGTAAAGCCGGAAGCCATCAGTCCGGGAGTCCCCCACAAAAGCCACATCATCAAAATAGCTGTCATCCACCGGCGCCGATTCCGCCACCGGCCCCCAGGGTTCCTCCGGGACAGGTTCTTCCTCCACTGGCTCTTCCGGCAATTCCGGTTCCGCGGGGATCACCGTTACGGACGGCTCCTCCTGTGCCGGCTCCGCCGGCGGGACCGCCGCCGTCTGATGGGAATGTACCGCCAGCAGGCCAGCAGCCGCCAACAGCAGCACCGCAGCCAGCATCCAGCCATGCGGATTTTTCCTCATACGCTTACCTGTCACGGACACATTCCCCCCTTTCCTTCAGCGCTTGACATTATGTAAACGCAGTGTATCTCCTATTAGACACTTTTTACCGAAAAAAGTCGATACAATTTGGGAAAAATTCAATAACAATTTGGTGACAAATTTTTCACAATAAAGACATCAGCCCGGAAGCGGGACCGCCGTCCTGCCTCCGGGCCAATGCGCATTCTTCTATTCAGTCCCGCAGAGAGGGCGGATAAACGCCGGACTCGTGAAGTCGCCGCAGGTCCTCTGCCACACGGCCCCGGTCCTCTCGGTAGGTCACACCGAACCACCGGTCCTTGGAATGGAGCACGGAAACGGTCATGCGCCCCGCCTTCACCTCCTCGCCCACCATGAGCGGCAGCAGGCACTCCGCCTTCACCGCGTCATCAGGCAGCCCCCGGAGGAAGTTCTCAAAATAGGTCCGCAGCGCCGGGAAGATCGAGGGCATGAAACCCCAGAAGTTCATGGAGACCACCGTATCCGGGGCCAGGTCCGTGTCGGTGTCCAGATCCGTCAGGTGTCCGTCGGGATAAAGCTGGACCTTCAGCGCCTCCTGAATGGTGTCCAGCTTTCCGTCCTTGACCTTGCAGACGCCCCGGGACACGGTGCCGTGGAGACTGGCAGTGTTTTTCAGCAGATAGCCCACCATGGTTCCCTTGCCCTCGGCAGGCAGCTTGACCAATTCCTCATAAATCGTCCGGTAGGCGTCCACCCCGTAATAGTCGTCAGCGTTGATGACGCAGAAGGGGCCGTCCACTGCGGATTCCGCGCACAGCAGGGCGTGGACCGTGCCGAAGGGCTTGGTGCGTCCCTCAGGAATGTGATAGAAGTCCGGTACGGAGGTATAGTCCTGATAGACGTAGGCCACCTGCACCGGCTGGCCCTTCGCCGTCTTTTTCTCCTTGAGATAGCCCACCAGCTCGTCCATCATCTCCCGCATTTCCGGCTTGATGATGAACACCACCTTGTCAAAGCCGGCCCGCAGGGCATCGTGAATGGAATACTCCATCAGAATTTCGCCGTTGGGGCCGATGCCGTCCACCTGCTTGCTGCCGCCATACCGGGAACCGAGGCCCGCCGCCATGATCACCAAAGAAACAGCCATATTGCTTCTCCTTTATTTCTCTTGTCTATTCGATATTTGGCCCAGCGGCACTGCCGCCGTTCTATATTCCCCTCTACCATACCTTATTTTTTGAATTTTTGCAACGGTCTTGACAGGTTTGTTTTTCCGGTTATAATATGAAAACGATAATCATTTTCATATTGGAGGCAAGGATGGCTTATCAAACCAAACAGCAGCAGGCGGTACTGCGCTGTTTACAGCTGCGGGCGGAGGAATGTCTCTCCGCCGCCGATCTTTCTGAGGAACTGCGGCACGGCGGTCTCACCGTAGGGCTGGCAACCGTTTACCGCCAGTTGGACAAGCTGACCCAGCAAGGGTTGGTCCATAAGGTCACCACGGAGGAAGGGGCGCTCTACCAATACTGCCCTCAGGCCGGGCATCCCCATGACTGCTTTCTGCTGCGGTGTGAGGGCTGTGGGCGGATGGTCCATCTGGACTGCCGGCACTTGGAGGAGGTCTGCCAACACCTCTCCGCTGAACACCATTTCCGCATTGACCCCCGGCGTACCGTGCTGACGGGGCTGTGCGACCGCTGTCAGGAGGCAAAGCATGAAGGATAACCAACTGATCGTCTGCCGGGACGTGTCCCTGGGCTACGAGGGCCGGTCCATTCTCTCCGGCCTGGATCTCACCATTTCCAAGGGGGACTACCTCTGCGTGGTGGGGGACAACGGCTCCGGCAAATCCACCCTCATGCGGGGACTTTTAGGACTGATCCAACCACAGAGCGGCACCATTGAGCACGCCCCGGCACTGAAGCACGGAGCCATCGGCTACCTTCCCCAGCAGACCCGGGCCCAGCGGGATTTCCCCGCCACCGTGCTGGAGGTGGTGCTCTCCGGCTGCCTGAACCGTCAGGGGCTGCACTTTTTCTACACTCCGGCCCAGCGGTCCGAGGCCATGATGAACCTGGGCAAGCTGGGAATTCTGGAGCTGAAGGACGCCTGCTACCGGGATCTCTCCGGCGGCCAGCAGCAGCGGGTGCTATTGGCCCGCGCCCTGTGCGCCGCCAGCCAGCTTTTGATTTTGGATGAACCCATCACCGGTCTGGACCCCGCCGCCGCTCAGGACCTCTACAAAACGCTGGCCTACCTGAATCAAAAGGAGGGCATGGCCATCGTGATGGTGACTCACGATTTGAAGGCGGCGCTGAAAAGCGCCCGCACAGTACTGCACATCGGACGAAAGGGCCTCTTTACCGGCACGGCATCCGACTATCTGGCGAGTCCCCAGGGCCGCCGCTTCCGGGAGGAACTGGAATCATGAATATTTTGCAGATGTTTTCTTACCCCTTTATGCAAAGGGCTTTGATCGCCGGTGTGCTGGTGAGCCTGTGCGCCGCCCTGTTAGGCGTTCCGCTGGTTCTGAAACGGTACTCCATGATCGGCGACGGCCTGAGCCACGTCTCCTTCGGTGCGCTGGCCATCGCCGTGGCGCTGGGGGTAACGCCGTTGTATTTTTCCATTCCTGTGGTCATTTTGGCGGCGTTCTTCCTGCTGCGGATGGCCAGCCATCCTCACTGGAACAGCGATGCCGCCATCGCCGCCGTCAGCGCTTCGGCGCTGGCCATCGGTATTCTGGTGATCTCCCGGACCACCGGCATGACCACCGATGTGGACAACTATATGTTCGGCAGCGTCCTTGCCATGACAAAGGGAGACGTGGCCCTGTCCGTGATCCTGTCGGTAACGGTGCTGACGCTGTACCTGCTTTTTTACCATCAGATCTTCGCCGTCACCTTTGACGAGAGTTTCTCCCGGGCCACCGGGTTGAAGGTAGATGCCTGCAACACCTTGCTGGCCATCCTCACGGCCCTGACCATCGTGCTGGGAATGCGGATGATGGGCGCTATGCTCATCTCCTCGCTGGTGATCTTCCCGGCTCTGACCGCCATGCGACTGTTCAAGAGCTTCCGTGGCGTGATCCTCTGCGCCGCCGTGACCTCCGTGGTGTGCTTCTGCGTGGGACTCACCATCTCCTTTGGCTTTTCTACCCCGGTGGGGGCAACGGTGGTGGCGGCGGACCTGACGGTTTTTCTGGCTGCCTGCCTGCTGGCCGCTCTCCGGCGGAAATGACAGTTCACTCCCCTTACCGGAGAACAGCCAAGCGGCTCCCGGTTTTAAAAAATCGAAAACTGATCCGGCGGGGCGAAGCAGCAGTTTCGCCCCGTCGGCTTTTTCCTGCTAAAAATCTGCGAAAAAATACCGTTTCTTTCTCTGTTTCTCACATTGACTTCCCCGGCCGCCGCGCATAAACTGAGGATTGCTTTTTACCGAGGTGATCGTTATGAATCTGATTGTAGAATTTTGTATTGTATTTCTCATCTGTATGGCAGGTGAATGGATCGCGGCGCTGCTGCCCTTTACACTGCCCGCCAGTGTCATCAGCCTGATCCTGCTGTTGATCTTGCTGCTCAGCGGCGGGGTCAAGGAGCGGACGATTCAGGGGACCTCCCACTTTCTCATCGACAATATGGGGCTGTTTTTCATTCCCTCCGTGGTGGGAACTCTTGAATATCTGGACGTGCTGAAGCTGCAGTTTGTCCCCTTTCTGGTGGTCTCCCTTGTCAGCACACCGCTGGTGTACGCGGCAACAGCCTGGAGCGTCCGGCTGCTGATGAAGCTGTTTCATGCAAAGGAGGCCTCCCATGATTGATACGCTGACTTCCACGCCCTTTTTCGGTCTCGGCGTGACGCTGCTCTGCTGGTATCTGGCCGTCCGGTTCCAGAAGCGGACGGGGCTTCTGATCTGCAATCCGGTGCTGGTGGCCAGTCTGCTGGTCATCGGGATCATGCTGCTGTTCCACATCCCTCTGGACAACTACAACGCCGGCGGCAGCATTATCAAACTGCTGCTGGCTCCCGCCACCGCCGTTCTGGCTCTGAACATCTACCAGCAGCGGGCCATTCTGAAGCGGAACTTCTGGCCGGTGGTGCTGGGCTGCTTTGTGGGTAGTCTCGTGAGCATGCTATTGGTACAGGTGCTCTGCCGCCTGTTTCAAGCGGAGGCCTCCCTGCTGAATTCTCTGCTGCCCAAAAGTGTCACAACGGCCATCGCCGTCAGCATTGCGGAGAGCAGCGGCGGTCTTCCGGCTCTGACTGCGGCGTCGGTCATTATCACCGGGATCGAGGGCGCTATGCTAGCCCCGCTGTTTGCCAAGGTATTCCATGTCACCGATCCGGTGGTGGAGGGCGTGGCCATCGGCGCGTGCAGCCATGCGGTGGGCACCAGCAAGGCGCTGGAGATTGGTCCTCTTCAGGGCGCCATGAGCTCCATCGCTCTATGTGTCTGCGGCATCATCACCTCCATTCTGGCCATGTTCTTTACCGCGTAAAGCAGGGCGGAACTTCTTTTCAGAAGTTCCGCTCTGTTTTTTTGCTTTCGTGCGGAACCAAACCGCTCTTTTTCCCGTTCCATTACGGCATCACAACGCAGCTTGCCGCCTTCAAGAAGGAGCATCCGAACGCTACGCTCGAAGTGCAGCTTGCCTCCACCGACGAGTTGCTGCAGATGCTTGATTCCGGCAAAGTCGATGTCGCATTTATTCGAGATATTAATCATTCTGCCGATCGTTATAATTCCTTCTTATATGCAGAAGATTATATGATGATCGCGGTACCGGCCAATCATCCGCTTGCGTCTCTTGAATCTGCCTCGATCGAACAGTTTGCCGAGGATACGTTCTACCATCGTTACAAGAAACATTCGCTGATGGATCAGTTGGTTACCTCTCTGTTTAAGGAAACGAATATTAAGCCAAAGCTTTCGGTCAGCGAGGGAAACTGGGAGGATTCGATCATCAATGCTCTCAATACCGTTACGACCTGTCTCGGGGGACTTGCGGAGAATTTCAAAGGAAATGTTCATGTGAAGGTGCTGACGCTCGAGCCAAAATGTTATGCCAACATCTGGCTCGCTGCGCGAAAAGATGTCGATTTGTCGGACATTGCCGCCAGTTTCATGGATTTTGTGCGTGCAAATAAATAGG
>OGLE01002782.1_pt1 | contig 10535 bp, 7 predicted proteins | sample 1572671 | NCBI WGS metagenome assembly OGLE01 (sample SAMEA2581923, study PRJEB24529) | metagenome | biome: Human gut stool | place: China | collected 2011 | reverse complement strand
TTGTAAAAGAATTAGCTTCACTTGTAAAAGATAACAATGCTGTAGATATCGTTGTATGCCCAACATTTACTGCTCTTGCTGCTGTTTGTGAAGCTGTAAAAGGTACTAACATTCATGTTGGTGCTCAGAACGTTCATTGGGAAAAAAGCGGTGCTTTCACTGGCGAAATTTCCGCTGAAATGCTCACAGAACTTGGCGTTGAATATGTTGTAATCGGTCACTCCGAACGTCGTGAAATGTTTGGTGAAACTGATGAATATGTAAACAAACGTGCAAAAGCTGCATTAGCTGCTGGTATTACTCCTATCGTTTGCTGTGGTGAAACTTTAGAAACTCGTGAAGCTGGTACAACTAATGATTTTGTTAGTGGACAGATCAAAGCTGCACTTGAAGGTTTAACTGCTCAGCAAGTTGCTAGCCTTGTTATTGCTTATGAACCAATCTGGGCTATCGGTACTGGTAAAACTGCTACATTTGAACAAGCTGAAGAAGTTTGCGCTTGCATTCGTGAAACTGTTAAAGCTATGTTTGATGAAGCTACTAGCGATGCTGTTCGTATTCAATATGGCGGAAGTGTAAAACCTGCTACTATTGATGGTTTAATGCAAAAACCAAACGTTGATGGTGCTTTAGTTGGTGGCGCTTCTTTAAAAGCTGCTGATTTCAGTGCTATTGTTAACTTTAAATAATTTTTATTATTGATGAACCGTGTGGCACATGGGGATTGCCTGTAATGCAGGAAGCACACATCATAGTAAATTATAAAATGATTTTAACTGGTGTGTGCTATGCTATTTTAAAATTAATAGATTGAGGTAGTGTAATAATGTCAAAACTTAACGCTCCTGTTGCTTTAATTATTATGGATGGTTGGGGAGTTGGCGATGCTCAAAGCACAACTAATGCTGTTAATGTAGGTAAAACACCTGTTATTGATGGTTTAACAGCAAAATATCCTCATGCTCAACTTGCTTGCTCTGGTGAAGCAGTAGGTCTTCCTGATGGACAAATGGGAAATTCCGAAGTTGGTCATACAAATATTGGTGCTGGTCGTATCGTTTATCAAGAATTAACACGTATTACAAAAGCTATACGTGAAGGTGCATTTTTCAAAAATCCTGTATTTTTGGATATTATCAATGCTGTTAAGAAAAACAATGGTGCGCTTCATTTAATGGGATTATTATCCGATGGTGGCGTTCATAGCCATAATAGTCATCTTTATGCACTCTTACAGCTTGCAAAACAAGAAGGCGTTGAAAACGTTTTCGTTCATGCTTTCCTTGATGGACGTGATGTACCACCATCTAGTGCTGCTGATTATTTAGCTGAGCTTGAAGCTAAATTAAAAGAAATTGGCGTTGGTAAAATAGCTACAATTTCTGGTCGTTATTATGCTATGGACCGTGACAAACGTTGGGAACGTGTAAAGGAAGCCTATGACCTGCTGGTAAACGGCCAGGGTAAGAAAGCTACCGATATGGTTCAGGCTATGCAGGAATCATACGATGAAGGTGTAACAGACGAATTCATCAAGCCGATTGTAAACGCCAACTGCGACGGAACCATCAAAGAAGGTGATGTCGTTATCTTCTTCAACTACCGTAACGACCGTGCCAAAGAACTGACTGTCGTACTGACTCAGCAAGATATGCCGGAAGCGGGAATGCATACGATCCCGGGACTGCAATATTACTGCATGACTCCGTATGATGCATCCTTCAAAGGTGTTCACATCCTGTTCGACAAGGAAAACGTTGCCAACACACTGGGCGAATACATCGCTTCCAAAGGACTGAGCCAGCTCCATATCGCTGAAACAGAGAAATATGCTCACGTTACTTTCTTCTTCAACGGCGGTCGTGAAACTCCGTTCGACAACGAAGACCGTATCCTTGTTCCATCTCCGAAAGTAGCCACTTACGACCTGAAACCGGAAATGAGCGCTTACGAAGTGAAGGATAAGCTGGTAGATGCCATCAACGAAAACAAATATGATTTCATCGTGGTGAACTTCGCTAACGGTGACATGGTTGGTCATACCGGTATCTACGAAGCAATCGAGAAGGCTGTTGTGGCTGTAGACGCTTGCGTGAAAGATGTAATCGAAGCTGCTAAAGCACAAGGTTACGAAGCTATCATCATCGCCGACCACGGTAACGCTGATCATGCCTTGAATGAAGACGGCACTCCGAATACGGCTCACTCTCTGAATCCGGTTCCTTGTGTTTACGTAACAGAAAACAAAGCTGCGAAAGTAGAAGACGGTCGCCTGGCTGATGTGGCTCCGACTATCCTGAAAATCATGGGTCTGGAAGCTCCGGCTGATATGAACGGTCAGATTTTGATTAAGTAATTTACTTGATACTGTAATAATGAAAGGGGGCACTTCGCAAAGTGCCCCCTTATTTTGTTTCTTTAATTTCACAAACAGCTTGATTTCGTAAGAAAGTTATAACTGCAGTCATTGTGCAGTGAAATTTGTAGTTTATCTGATTTATATTATCCTATTTTTCCTTTCTCTTTCATGAAAAATGTGATTGAATGAAATTCGAACTCTTTTGGTTGATTCTAGTACTCTTCTGAAGGTAAAAACAGCTTCCTTTGTGCAAATATATTTTTTTATATTGCTGTCCGCTAAAACTCAAAAGGGCATAAATATTCCGCCCGAAGCCCTCTAAAATGGGACTTCGGGCTTGCTTTTTCAAAAAGTAAGCCCCCATTAATCGAACAAACTTGGTTCAGGAGGCGCTTCCTTAGCCTCTTGAACCAAGTCTGCCCAGTCTTTTTCAGGGTCTTCAAAGAAAGTATAACAGTTCACGTAATACATAAGCATGATCCTTACCATTGTAGCCAATCCGGAAAAGCTCCAAGAGCGTTTGATGCGCTTTTGTATGACCATCAAAAGGATATTGGCTATTAGGGTAACCCAAATCTGTATCTTGATGGCGTTGGCACTCTCTCCGTAGAAATACCTTAGTGGAAAATTTTGCTTCAGTTGCTTGAACAGCAATTCAATTTCCCATCTTTTGCGGTATATGGCGATGACGTCTTCCACATCCATGTCCATATCGTTGGTGAGCAACGATATGATTTTGGGCTTCGTCTTCCTGAGGTCAACATAAGTGATAATACGGGCCTTGTGCTTTATATCCTCTCCGTACTTGATGCGCTTCTTGAACTCTACAACCTGGACTCTGTATTCCATAAGTCCGCATGGCGCCATGCACATCATATCCGAAAGCACCTCATATACAAGGTTTTTCTTCATCTTGGTCACATATATAACACCGCGACAGGTCAGCTCCTCGAACTTGGAGTAGTCTATGTAGGCTCTGTCAAGAGCAATGATGTCTCCGTCGTTATAATTCGCAGGTTTCAGCATGAAACTGTCATTGGTTGTGGCAGACGTGAACTTGATGTCAGACGGCACACCCTCATTTGCATGGATGTTGGTGTGCACTTTTATGCCGCCTTTCTTCTTTCCTGTTTTGGGATGCCGGCCAACGCCTTTGAATATGAGGTTGGAGAACAGCGATATTGTAGTGGAATCGATGATTTGCAGACGATGAAGCCATGAAGGCACTTGCCGCTTTCGGCTGTCCGAGGAAAGTTCATCTTTATATCGGGCATACAGACTGCGGTACGTGTCCTCAAACACTGTCTCAGGTCTGCGGGCGTTGGCATCCGACAAAGTGCTGCGCCTTGGCATCATGCCTATGCCAAGATGGGCGAGTTTGCGTGCTTCGGGAAACATGGAGTCGGTAATCTCGCGCAATGAGTCGAATCTCTTGATGACTGCGTAGAGCATGACCGCAAGATGCTGGTAGGCGTCAAAGTGCTTCACGTAACGTTCTCCATTACGATTATGGCTGAATTTGAGAATTTCATCCTTGCTGAGCAAATTTATCAGCTGTCCATACATCGGCTGTCCGCTAAAATGTGTACCTTTGTTCATGGTTACTTGATTTTATATTAGCAAAGACAAAAGTAACTAAAAGGGCTGAATTCCAAGCGAGGAATCCAGCCCTAATTTTTAGGCTCAAAAAGTTTTAGCGGACAGCAATACTTTGAAATATACCCCAGCAGGAAAAGTCCCAGCATACCACCGCTGAAGATGGAGGACAAAGCCCACCAGGCATCCAGCGCACTCTCTACGTTCAGAAATGCCAGCGCTACGAAAATACCGATTATTCCGATCAGTACATTCGAAACATACAAGGCTCTCACCGATTGTTTTTCTGTCGGTTTCTTATTTATATAACGGGCATAATAGTCCGTCAGAATGATAGTAGCCGAACTTGTAATGCTTGTAGCCACCGTACTCATTCCCGCCGCGAAAATGGAGGCAATCAATAATCCGGTAAGTCCGGTCGGAAGCGCATGTACAATAAAATAGGGAAAGACCGCATCCCCCTCGACCCCTGCCGGAAGCAGTTCCGGAAACGTCTTGTAATATGCATACAATGCCGTACCTATCAGAAGGAATATTTCATAACTCGGAATAAACAAATAACCTCCGAAGAGAGCGGAGAACTTAGCCTGTTTATCACTCTTTGCCGTCAGATAACGCTGTACGTAGTTCTGATCGATACCATAATTCTGTAGATTGATAAATATACCGTAAATAAGGCATACCCAGAAAGTAGACTCGGTCAGACTACTGCCGAAACTTCCCAAACTGAATTTCTGGTCAGTAATGGCTATCTGAAATACCTGCGCAGGCCCTTCGGGCATCTTAAACATCAGCACACAAAGACAAACAACCGCACCGCCGATCAGAATAAATCCCTGAATCGCCTCCGTCCATATCACAGCTTTCAGACCACCCAGCATTGAATAGGCAATAATGGCAACGCTAGTTACTGCGATAATCATCTTAATATCCCATCCCAGCAGGGCATTCATAGGCAATGCGAGCAGATACAGAATAGACCCCATCCGGGCAACCTGCGTCAAAAGATAACACGATGACGCATATACACGCGCCCAGGGGCCAAAGCGTTCTTCCAGAAAACTGTAAGCCGATACGCTTCCGATAGAACGATAAAAGGGTACAAAGTATTTAGCAGCAAAATACGAGGCTATCGGAATGGACAAGCTGAATACAAAAGCATTCCAATCGGACATATAGGCCTTGCCCGGATAAGCCAGATAACTGATACTACTTACATACGTTGCGAAAATAGACATTCCCACAACCCAACCCGGAAGGGAACGTCCTGCCGAAGTAAATTCCTCCGACGAACGTTTCTTGTTGAAGAAAGAGCAGCCGAAGACAACAACTCCCCCCGTGAAGAATAAAAAGATAATAATGTCGAGAATAGACATAGCCGTTCATTTTTTCTTAATTAATTACCTGAGCACTACATCAACTCCCAAATTTTGAAGTGCCTTCCATATTTTTCCTCTTTCCCGTTGTTCGAACTTATGGAAAGGCGCAGCCACATAATCGCTGCATATTCCGAGTAGACTGAGAGCACATTTCAGACCTTTCAGGTAACTGGACCCATGTTGCCCTACCGTATATATCGTAGCACTGATTTGCATTACTTTTTCCTGCAAACGTCTCACTTCTTCCATATCTGCATTCTTCGCAGCGTTGTATAAGCTCACATACAATTCGGGGAACATATTCGCACCACCGTTTACGCCGCCATGAGCCCCCAGCAGTACGGATTCCGCCATAATTTCTTCCGGTCCCACCAGCATCGAGAAATCCGGATTATCTTTCATGGCATACATCACCGACTGGAAATAAACCGTATTTGCCGAACTGTCTTTAAAACCGATTACGCCGGGATTCTCCGCTATCCGCTGAATCGTAGCCGGTGCAAAGTTCACCTTTGTATGAGTCGGCATATTATACAAGAATAATGGTAACGGCAACTGAGGCAGCAGATGCTCATAAAACTCGATCAGTTCGGGCTGACCTGTCGCAAAGTAGTAAGGAGGAGCGGAAACGACGGCATCGGCTCCATGATCTGCCGCAAGGCAGGCAAGGTTCACACTCTCCACAATCGAAGTATCGGAAATACATACCAATACCGGCAACCGTCCTTTCGCTATACGGCAGGTATTTTTAATCATTTCCATCCTCAATTTATAACTGAGGCTCTGTGATTCACCGGTAGTTCCCAACACAAAAAGAGCATGTACTCCCCCTGCTATCAGATGTTCGATCAATCTTTGCAAACCTTCCACATCCAACACATCATCGTCCAACAAGGGAGTTACCAACGGAGGAATAATTCCTGATAAAGGAATATTCATTTTGTTATTCATAGTCTGATTCTTTTAATTTGTATATGATTGTTATTAATGATACTAATAAGACGGGGTATTTAGCATTTTGTAATCACATTATTCCATATCTGAAGAAAAGATTTTATATTTTTGTCGGCAAACAATCTATTATATAAAATCAGTTATGATGAAACATCCTCTTGCCCAATTCCTGTACTGTCCCGAATGCGGTTCTCCGCACTTCGAAGTGAACAACGAGAAGTCTAAGAAATGCACAGACTGCGGCTTTGTTTATTATTTCAATCCGTCTTCCGCTACCGTGGCACTGATTCTGAATGAAAAAAAGGAACTGCTGGTCTGCCGCCGTGCCAAAGAACCGGCCAAAGGGACACTCGACCTTCCCGGAGGATTTATCGACATGAACGAAACAGGAGAAGAAGGAGTAGGCAGGGAAGTATGGGAGGAAACAGGATTGAAGGTAGAAAAAGCGACCTATCAGTTCTCCCTGCCGAACATTTATATCTATTCTGGCTTTCCCGTTCATACGCTCGATATGTTCTTTCTCTGTACCGTAAAAGACATGAGCCATTTCTCGGCAATGGATGACGTGGCAGATTCTTTCTTCCTGCCATTATCAGAGATACGTCCGGAAGATTTCGGGCTGGATTCCATTCGGCGGGGACTTGTACAGTTTCTGGCTCAACACAATTAACTAAAAGGGGCACTAAACTTTTGGGTATCAGAAAACGTTTTAAATGAGGAAAATACTAAGATTCGTATTATCTTTGTAACCACCAATAATTATAAAACAACAATCACATGAAATTCAACATCAGACTTAATTACTCTCATCAGGAAGATAAAAAAGAGTCCAAAAAGAATAAGTATTTCGGATTCAAAATGGATGAGAGATAATTTACATAAAGATTTAAATGATTATAAAATAACTTTCAAAGGGTTTTCGTTGGAAGATATAGTCGTATTTTTGTCAAAACACTAGATTATGAAGAAAAGAATATCACGAATTATCTGCACCTTGTTGTGTTGTGCACCAATTGCCATCTCCGCACAGACAAGCGAAAAGATAACCTCTCCTGTCAACCTTTATAAAGAAGGGAAAGAACTTTTCCAGGAAAAGAATTATGCAGCTGCCATACCTGCATTGAAAGCATTTGTAAAGCAAAAGCCAACAGCAAGTCTCCTTCAGGACGCAGAATATATGTTAGTCAGTTCGGCTTATGAACTGAAAGACAAAAACCGCATCGAGTTACTGCGCAAGTACCTCGACCGTTATCCGGATACTCCCTATGCCAACCGAATCTATTCACTGCTGGCTTCCTGCTACTTCTACGAAGGGAAATATGATGAGGCCCTGGCACTCTTTAATTCTACACGGCTCGATCTACTGGGAAATGAGGAGCGCGACGACCGCACCTACCAACTGGCAACCTGCTACATGAAGACTGATAATCTGAAAGAAGCCGCCATCTGGTTCGAAACGTTACGTGCCAGCAGTCCCAAATATGCAAAGGACTGCAGTTACTATCTCGCTTATATCCGCTACACTCAGAAGCGCTATGATGAAGCGTTGAAAGACTTCCTCCCTTTGCAGGACGACCCGAAGTACAAAGAACTCGTACCTTACTACATAGCAGAAATCTATGCTATCAAAAAGAACTATGATAAGGCGCAGATCGTAGCACAAAACTACCTGTCGGCCTATCCGAACAACGAGCACGCTGCCGAGATGTACCGCATTCTGGGAGACGCTTACTACCATTTCGGACAATATCACCAGGCAGTGGAAGCATTCACCGGCTATCTAGACAGAGATCACTCTGCTCCCCGCCGGGATGCACTTTATATGCTGGGACTCTCCTATTACCAGACAAAAGTCTACTCCAAAGCAGCCGAAATGCTGGGACAAGTGACAACCGCCAACGACGCACTGACCCAGAATGCTTACCTGCACATGGGACTCTCTTACCTGCAACTGGCAGAAAAAAACAAGGCACGTATGGCTTTCGAACAGGCAGCCGCCTCCAACGCCAACCTGCAGATTAAGGAACAGGCCGCTTACAACTATGCACTTTGCCTGCACGAAACATCCTACTCCGCTTTCGGTGAATCGGTTACTGCTTTTGAAAAATTCCTCAATGAATTCCCGACTTCTCCGTATGCCGAGAAAGTAAGCAACTATCTGGTAGAAGTTTATATGAATACCCGCAGCTACGAAGCTGCTTTAAAGTCAATCGAACGGATTGCCAAGCCGAGTGCACAAATCATGGAAGCCAAACAAAAGATTCTCTTCCAACTGGGTACACAGTCATTTGCCAATGCCAATTTCGAACAGGCTCTCCAATATCTGAACCAGTCCATCGCCATCGGGCAGTACAACCGCCAAACAAAGGCGGACGCTTATTACTGGTGCGGAGAATCTTACTACCGCCTCAACCGGATGATGGAAGCCGCCCGCGATTTCAACGCTTATCTGCAACTGACCACGCAACCCAATAATGAAATGTATGCGCTCGCCAACTACAAGCTAGGATACATTGCTTTCCATCGTAAGGACTATACACAGGCAAGCAATTACTTCCAAAAGTATATCCAACTGGAAAAAGGCGAAAACAGAACAGCGCTTGCAGATGCCTACAACCGTATCGGAGACTGTCATCTGAATGTACGCAACTTTGAAGAAGCCAAGCACTACTACTCGCAAGCCGAACAAATGAATACTCCTTCCGGCGATTACTCATTCTATCAGCTGGCACTGGTATCCGGTTTACAGAAAGACTATACCGGTAAGATCACTCTTCTGAACAGACTGGTCGGCAAATATCCTTCTTCTCCATACGCAGTGAATGCCATCTACGAGAAAGGACGTTCTTATGTACTGATGGATAACAACGGTCAGGCTATTACCTCTTTCAAGGAATTGCTGGAGAAATATCCCGAAAGCCCCGTCAGCCGGAAAGCTGCGGCTGAAATCGGTTTGCTGTATTATCAGAACGGCAACTTCGACCAGGCAATCAATGCGTACAAACAAGTGATTGAGAAATATCCGGGCAGCGAAGAAGCCCGCCTGGCAATGCGCGATATGAAATCTATCTATGTAGATTTGAACCGTATCGATGAATTTGCGGCTTTAGCCAATGCGATGCCGGGACACATCCGCTTTGACGCCAGCGAACAGGACTCACTTACGTATGCGGCTGCCGAAAAGATTTATGCACGTGGCAGAACAGAAGAAGCCAAGAGCAGCCTTAATAAATATCTGCAAACTTTCCCGGAAGGAGCATTTAGCCTGAATGCACATTATTACCTCTGCCAGATTGGAAATGAGCAGAAGAATTATGATATGGTGCTCCTCCACTCCGGAAAATTGCTTGAATATCCGAATAATCCATTCGCAGAAGAAGCGCTGATCATGCGTGCGGAAGTACAGTTCAACCAGCAACAGATGGCAGAAGCTCTGGCAAGCTACAAGATGCTGAAAGAAAAAGCTACCAATGTAGAACGCCGCCAGCTTGCCGAAACCGGCATCCTGCGCTGTGCCTTCCTGCTGAGAGACGATGTGGAAACAATCCATGCCGCTACCGATTTACTGGTAGAGCCCAAGCTTAGTCCGGAACTAAGAAACGAAGCGCTCTATTACCGTGCCAAAGCTTATACTAACCAAAAAGCTGGCAAGAAAGCAATGGACGATTATCGCGAATTGGCTAAGGACACACGTAACTCTTACGGTGCCGAAGCTAAATATCAGGTTGCCCAAGCACTTTACGATGCCAAAGAATATGCAGCGGCAGAAAAAGAGCTGCTCAACTACATCGAACAGAGTACGCCACACGCTTATTGGCTGGCACGCAGCTTTGTCCTCCTGTCGGACGTATATGTCGCTATGGGTAAAGACCTCGACGCACGCCAGTATCTGCTGAGTCTGCAACAGAATTACCAGGGCAATGACGATATCGAGAGCATGATTGAAGACAGACTAAAGAAACTAAACAAGTAAAGATTGAAAAGTATGAAACGAACTCTTTATATAGCAGGAGGCTTTACACTGGCATTTCTGATGCCGTTCAACCTTCAGGCACAGAATACTCAGCCGAAAGATACGACCATGAACCGCACGGTCGTCGTAGAACAGGAATATAATCCCGACATTCTGGATGCTTCCAAAGTGAATGTGCTGCCCAAAGTGGAAGAACCTACCGTCAGCAAAAAGGAAGTGGAATATGCCACTACTTTCTTCCCGGCTACCTCTATTCCTGCCGACCTAATGCGTC
>OGLE01002760.1_pt1 | contig 10602 bp, 6 predicted proteins | sample 1572671 | NCBI WGS metagenome assembly OGLE01 (sample SAMEA2581923, study PRJEB24529) | metagenome | biome: Human gut stool | place: China | collected 2011 | reverse complement strand
GTTTCTACTAACATGTTTCTACTAACATGTTTCTACTAACATGTTTCTACTAACAAGTTTCTATCAACAAGTTTCTACCAATAAGATACAACTTGCTTATACATATTTATATGATATATACACATTGGTACCAATGTGTTCTAAATTTCACACAATGTTACACATTCAAATTATTAAATCATGGCATTACCAAGTTCATTAGGCTACTATACCACATGGAATTCTACAGACATATTAAATAGATTTGCAGATGGATGTAAGCCAACTGTAGAAGACTGGGAGGCTATTAGGCCTTATTTATTTCCTATGCAAGTTTCGTATTATGCAAACAAGTCATACACACAATTTAAAGAACTGTATGATCGCTACATAACACAAGGCACTATACTTGATACAGATTTCTTTACATCATTATTTAATCTTATAGCTAACAACAACTATCCATTTTGGTCAAACTACATAAATAGGCATTCACTATATTATAAGAATTCTGATTTGTGTTTAGATACTGCATTTGCAAATGGTGCTAAGCCAAATGGTACAATATTTGCAAACTATTTACAAGCATTGTTAAACCCAATTGCATTTATAGACAACTGTAAAACTGGCTTTGTATTACGAGACTCATATAATAGTAGTTGGATGAAAAACACAATCATACAAGGTGAAATTACAGTGGTAACTGCAAATGATGTTAGAGCACATAGAGATATAAATACAGTGTACAATATATTTGGCAAACCAGCTGGTGATAGTCCATTTACATTACTGTTTCCAAAACAGTGTATATGTGCAGCGATACAAACAAATCTTAACGTCAAATTTATATTAGATTGTCGCGGTAAAATTACAGATGTTGGCGAAGATATTCTTATGCAAACTGAAATTGATGGGTTATTTAGCAAAAAACTGACTAATCCAACATTGCGACAAGTAAATTCAACTCATTTTACAATGAACTTTACAGTTGTAGATGTACAACCAATATTCATTGTCAATGCTTATTCATCAGACGCAAGTTCAGAAGGTCTTGCAGTTGCACATCTTATTGGCTCTTAAAGTTCTAAAAATATATTATGTGAAGACATGTAAAGACATGTGAATCAATGTGAACATGCCCAAGTCAAAACAAATTGACTTGGGCAAATTTTTGTTCATATTGATTCAATGAATATCATCCACACTTAGATATAACTGTGTTAGCCACACTTAGATACAACTGTGTTAGCCACACTTACTAAATCCACAATTCTTACATCTTGTGCATCCATCAAATTTCACTAAATCACCACCACATTGGGGACATTTTTCATATAAAGAAGTGCCTTCAGCAATGAAAGTTTTCAAAGCACGCCCAATTGCTTTACAAAAGCTTGATAGGTTTGCAGTTGATTTTTCTGTTTGGTCAACAATTTCATCTAAGCCAACACCATTTCTAAGCATTGTTGAGTATAGACGTGTAATTGTTTGCTGCTCATCCATGTCAAATCTCTTAATGATGTCATTGTAAGCTTTTATGAATGAACAGTTGTCACCAAGCCGATACACTTTCTTTTTAACTTTTGTGATTGTTGTTGTGACATCATTGTCAACCATTTGTTGAAGTTGATTGAATTCATCTTCAGTTGGTTTGAAAGCAAACACTTCATAAGGCTTGCCATTGTCAATGCCAATGAATATGCACCAGTACTCACCTTTGATACGGAACGTGTAAATTTGTGCTGGTAGAACTGGTTTACGTTTTGAACGTTTGCCATTTGCTAAGACATATGAGTTTGACTTTGCATTTGACTTTGCATTGTTTGCATTGTTGTCAACCGACACAAGCACACCAGACCTTGAACCATCTCGATAAATTGTACAGCCTTTGCAGCCGGATTTCCAAGCGGTCATATAAATGTCATGCACAAGTTCCCTTGTCGAACTATTTGGTATGTTGATCGTGACTGATATTGCATTATCAACCCATTTTTGTATTGCACCTTGCAATTCAACTTTGCCAAGCCAGTCAACATCTTCAGTTGTGCTTTTATAATATGGTGATGCTTTGAAAATTTGTTGTCTTAAGTCTGCCGATAAATTTAATAGTAAAGTTTTAAATTGATTGCATCTATCAGTGTTAATGTCAATGACAATTGGCTTATGTACGGTAAAATCAATAATTGAATTAGCATCATTAAATTCAAATGACACACATTTCATCATCCACTCTAACAATGGTTGATGTACTACAATATATTCAATGAATTTTTCACCAGTGGCATCATCAACAAATGTAACTTTGTCATCTGAATCCATGACAGTTTGTTTACGACGTCTTTTAGATATTGGCATGAACACAGGTTCAATGCCTGATGTAGTTTGTGTCATGATTGCTGTCGAGCCTGTAGGTGCCACACAATTACAATACATGTTTCGACGACCATGTTCATGATACATTGACAAATGTTCAGCATCAACATGTTCAAGTACATGTTGTACAAAGTTTGATTGTAAATCTTTTGCTTTGTCAAATATAGGGAATGATCCACGTTCTTTTGCAAGTTCAATAGATGTTTCATAACATGCAATTGTCATTGTAGATTGAATTTGTTCTGCGATATTAATTGATTCTTGTGTGCCATACGTCACACCAATTTTTGCAAAGACATCGCCAAGTCCCATAAAGCCTAAGCCATATCTACGACAATTGATAAGCATTTCTTGTATGTGCTGCCATAAATGCAATTCACGATATTTGACTTCCTCACTTTCCGGATCACTTGCAATCTTGTTTAGTATTCTTTGTATTGCTTCTTGTTCAAGATCATTGAAGTCATCTGCAATACGTACAATTTTTCTAACATCTCTGTCAAGAGCTTCAAATGCAACATATGCATTGCTTGACCATGCATTGATGACATAATTTGACAAGTTAACATGCAAAAGCATACATGAACTATAGGCTGGCAAGCATTGTTCACCACATTGTTTGTTATTTAAAAATGTAAATTGTTTAAAGCCATCTTCAGTTTCAGATTCAAATGCACCGACAAAAAAGTTATGATATTGGTCAACAGTACCATTGTACACGTCTTCATAGCCATCAAATTCTACACTTTGAACACGATGATTATAAGTTGTTGCAAAATGTCTAAAATCATTCCAAGATGTTGGCAATTCACAGCTTATGCCACGTACATTGCATTCATTACTAAAAATATTCCAAGTAACTTTAGTAAAACCACCGTGTTTCTGTTTTAACTCAGTATATAATTGTAATTGCTCCGTTGTATATTGAACATTTTTGTGTAACAAACCACACTCAGTTGAACAAAATGACACTTCACGTTGACACCATGGCTGCCAAAATTCTTGACCACAATGTTCACAAATACGTTTAACTTGCACATATTTATTGTCAACAATTCTAATTTCATAGCCATTATTGAGCATTTTATGAGCAGTTTTAATAACTTTGCTATCAGTACTGTAAACTTCAGGATATGACACATTAGCAAGTTTTGCACAATATACAAAAAAGTTTTGCATATTACCATATTTTGCAATAACTTGTCTATATCTAAATGGTGACCAGACACATTTTGGCTCACCATGTCTAGCATGCCAATTCCATTCTTTTTCACTTATGCATCTATTAAATTCTTGTGATAAAGCAACGCATTTAGCAATAATGTCTTCAAATTCTACATCAGCAGCATATCTGCCATTTTTCTCACCTCTTGTAGATTCTGACATTTTTGCACTATACTCTGCAAATCTTTCAGGATTTGCTTTAATTTTGTATATTGGATTTCCAAGTCCACATTTTTCTTGTGCATGCAAAGCATTATGTTCTTGCTTTGACATGCATTGCAAATTTGACTTGTCATTATTAAGTGCATTGCCATCAATATGGTGTACGACTTTATTATGTTCAAAATTGCTATCATAATGTCTAGCAATCATTCGATGTTCCATGTCATGATGATAGCCAAAACAATGGTTATCAATAACAGAATATAGTTGTGATTTTGAATTTGTTTTGTAGCCGACAAACTTGTCAAATGTTTCATGTGTACGTGTTATGATTGCTAATGAATCACCATATTTTAAGTCTTTTGCTTCAACATATTGATTGTCTGTTGTTAAAAATTTGTGATTACCTGTAACACGAATTGTGTCGCCTGAATCAAATGTTATCTTATAAATTGGCTCATTATGTCCTGTTAAACGAGGGTGTCTCATTGTTCTAATAACAACTTCACGTTCATCATTAAAGCACATTACATCAACGTCATCACCAGCATCTGCAAGTTCTTTAATTGTCTTTGTAGTGCCATTTGCAAGCATTACAGGTGTTGTTGCAACACAACAATTGTGTGCAATTAAGCCGCCGACAATGCCCCAATGACAATCACCATTTAAATTGAAATCAAAGACCTCTTTAATTTTGTCATCATCAATGATTTGTGTACACTTTGCATCATTGCCATCAAAGCCCTTAACAATTTTGCCAATCAAACTACTTGCTTCACATTCAGTACCATCTTGTAGCATGAATTTATGATTTGGCGTACATTCAATATATGATTTGTTATTGAACACTAACTTAATGACATGCTTAAAGCCATTTGACCATACAGTGCCACCACATTGCTCACCATCTTTGTTAAGCAAAGTTACATGATAGCCTTGTTTATCAAAATTCCATTCTTTTGCAAGTTCTTCAAATGTTCGATAGCCATCTTTTGTAAGTAACAAAGTATCACCAGTAAAGCATGGATTTGATGAAACTTCCGTGTACTTAGGTCCGTATGATCGTCCATTAGACCATTTCATAACAGTATCCCAGAATAAAATTCCTGGCTCTGCATGAGCCCAAGCATTTTCTACAATATTTGCAAAAAATTTTGATGCATTGATATCAACATCTTCAACATAGCCATTTGCATATTCCCAATGTTGCTTGTACATCTCATTATGCTCAACGGCATGCATAAATTCATTGTCAAGTTTCAATGAAATGTTTGCACCTGACACAGATTTGTTATCAGTCTTTGCATTCAAAAAATCTTGTGCAAATGGACTTTTTACTGAACAAGAAAGTAAAAGTGCTCCACGCCTATTATGCTGCCCAACTTCTTTCGTTGTATTTGAAAAACGTTCCATAAATGTGACGCCACCTGAACTTGACATTGCACTATTGTTTACCGGTGCATTTTCACGTCTTAAATTTGAAACATCATATCCACAACCGCCACGCCTTTTTGAAATCTGAGCTTGCTCCTCATCATTCTTTAAAATGCCTGCATATGAATCTTGAACATTGTCAAGTACATAACAATTTGATAGACTTACAGGCATATTAATGCCAATCCCTGCCATTGGTGAACCTGCCATTACAAGTTTTTTGAAATCTTTTAACAAGTCATAAATTTCTTGTCTACTCAATGGATTTGGATATTTTTGTTCAATACGAACAAACTCATCTGTCAATCTATTGAACAAGTCTTCAGGTGAAGTCTCATACAAAAATTCATTGTCACGATGCAAATACTTGCCAATCAAAACATCCGCAGCCAATTGATCACCATTGAAATAGTTAAGAATGCTGTCATAGACTGCTTGATACTCAGGAGAACCTAATCTCACAGGCTTTTTCATTTCTGTCATATTTCTAACTAATTTTAAATGAATAACTTAGATATGTATATTGTACAACAAATTGTGTAAACAAAATTTGTTGCATAAATGTAAATTTTCATTAATTTGCCAATTGTAATTGAAATTCATTGAGATTCATTTACCACAATTAGTAAAATACAAGCATTCTGTACAAGTAAAAATTGATGGCATTTGCAAGACAACTTTACAACATAATAGATATTGCAAGCAACATAAAATATGCCAGCACTTTTTCAAATGCTGGCAACATATATGAAAATCCTCTATAAATTCAAGCAACAGATATAGATTTAACCAAAGACAAGCTTGAGTAATTTGTCTTTTGTTTCCGGATACAGTTCCAGCCAATCAATATTTTTAAGTTTTTCAACGCTATTTGCATATAGTTCACCAGCATTAATAGCTTGCAATAAATGCAACCTTGTTTCCGGATATAATGAAGTCCAAACCAAATTCATGGTAGATGCTTGTTCATTTAATAATTTGGTAAATTGCTGAACAAGTTGCCACCACTTCATTGATTTTGCATTTGCAATGTTTATGATAGTGTTTGTGACATCATAAATGCCGTCAATGTGCAAAGTTTGCAATTTGTCAAGTAACAATTTACGACAAACTGTTTCAGCTTGATCTAATGACAATATGGGTGTTTGCACTTGGAAATCACGAGTGTCAATTCCAATGTACATGATACATGTGAAATTATCTGGTTTGACAAGACGACAGTTAAAGTTCAAAGATTCAAGTACATGATAAATTGCATTGTATACAGTTTCATCAGCTTGCATGAAATTGCTAATGAATTTGACTTGAAGCACATCCAAACCAATTGCGCTTTTCTTTGCAATGTAAGATGCACAACAATGAAAAGTTTTTGCAATGTCATCAAGCAAATTGCATAACTTGTCAACAATCAATGTCTTTGCTGCAACCAATTCTTCTACACGTTTTTGATATGCTGCTTTTGCAGGATATGTCCCATATTTAGCACCATATTGTGTTACAAGTTTCCAATCTTTAAAACGGTTTTGCAACTCTTTGACATACTCAGATGCAATTAAAGCACTTGAACTTCTTTGATTCTGTGCAAGTGTCTTAACATCATCAAAACAGCCTTGTACTGCAAGTTTAGTGTCAGATTGCTTAATTGGCTCAAGATATGTTTCAATGTCAGACAATGTTTTGTCAATTGCAGGTATACGATATGTTGCATTGTTGACAAGCATTTCACCATAGTCAAGTACATGCCTTAAAGCTGCAGATTCATTGATCGGCATCAATTCAGTTTCTTGATTGTATGCATTGTCAACATTGTACGCACAATCAACTATTGCTTGCATAATTGCAACAGCTTCATTAGAAAGCTCACTGTAGCCAAGCATATATAGCAATCTTCTAGCAACAGTTTCAGAACATGTTAACTCTGTGAAAATTGGTTCAATGATGTCATAAATTGTCAAAACTTCTTCATTTGAAAATGACTTGTTGTAATTGCCAGCAATAGCAGTAACAATTGAACGTTGCTTTATGGATTTGTCAACTGCATCTGCATTTGCAGATTCATCAAGATTGCCTGCATACAAACGTTTCAATGAATTTTCATAGTCTACAATGATATTGTCAAGACCATTTTGTAAGTTTTGCAAATCTGTGACATGATTGAATGAATGTTCAATGTTGTCTAATGCATGATTTGCAAACACTGTGACAGTTTGTGCATCTTTGACATTACGATTAAGAGTACTTAATTTTTTAATGTACCCAACAGCCAACTTGTCAACTTTTGCAAAGAATTGTTGTTTCAAATTCTGTTTCAGTTGTTCTGAGTTTGTCATGTTTTAAAATGTTGTTGCTTGAAACTTTAGTTTATTTAAAATATGTATTTGGCTTTGCAAAATTCATATCTTGCAATTTTTCATTAACTAAAATATAGTGCAGCCTCAGCTCTTCTACGTTTAACAAGCCCTGGCAATTCACGACCGCCTGCTTTAGTCCATCTCATAAATTCATTTTCAATGCTTGGATCAAATGGATTTGCTTTAACTTTCTTTAGCAATGTAGATTTTTGAAGATTGCCAGTGCCACAATTATATGCAAAACTTACTAATGCATCAAACATGTTTTGATTGATGAGTCCATTTGCAATTTGAGTTGATAACATTTTACTAACAGATTTTTCAGTCTTCACAGTGTCACGTCCGAGCAATTCAAATGCTTCATCTTCTGTGATTGTCATGTCAGGTTCAACGTCATCACCAGTGTGACCATAACCAATTGTCCAAACTCCAGCTGGACACTTATATGATGTCAATTCACAACCTTCAAATTGTGCAATCAATTTTAAACCATTTTCAGATGTTTGCATGTGTATGTAGTGTTTATATTGTTTAAGTTGTTTGAGTTTGTCAGTCAGGACAGTCAATGTTTTGGGTGCCTGATACATTACAGTCTTCATCAAAGTCTTCCACATGAGTGTCAGTTGTTTTGCGTGTAGTTGTGCGAGTTGTTCGTCTTATAGGTCCATTTGACTTGTACATTCTATGGTCACTATATGTTCTATGTTCATTGAACTCTCCAACAACTTTTGTCAAACCTGCAGCACCAAACAATGCTGACACTGCAGCAATTATGTTTGCATAGCCTGATAAATCTGCATTGACTTGATTTGTTCTTGTGACTTCCCAAATCATGCAAAATGCTATTACTGCAAGCATGACTATGCCTACAATAGTGACTGCAATTAAAAAGAATGATTTAGCAGACACACCACTGTTATTTTGTAAAAGTTTTCCCATGAAAGAGTTCTTGCTGTGTTGTGCGTCCAACATACGTATTTTATGTATATTTTATTTATATGTGTTATATATAACAAAAAATGTTGATACATAAATATATGCATCGGCTCATGAAAACACAAAAATACCCAACAAATGGGTACAAGTACTACTAAACATTCAAATGTTTTTGAATCATGCGATACGCTTTAGCATCATCACAACTCAAACTTCTTTTCCATTCATTTTTAGTCTTCCACCATTTGATTGCATCCATAACTTGTTCTTCAGAAATTTGAGGATGTTGACCAACAAACATTTTTGCAAATTGTTGTTCTTGCTCTAAGTCTTTCAACAGCATTTGTTTTAGATTTTGCAAAATTGGTAACATGCTAGCATATTGAACTCTTTCAACACGATTGTTAATGTAGAAGTCAATTGTTGGAATGTCTAACTCATCATACAAAATCCATGAATCATAGTAGTCAAAGTAAAATGAAATGTATTGAGTTTGATCATAGCCACTGCTACTAAATGTTGGTTTGTACTTGAAAGCAAAGTCATAGTCATTTAGTTTGTTTGATTCTGAACGAACTTCAGTGACATTATGAATTTGAGTTTCTGGAAAACTTGGGCATGACCATTCTGACGCATACCAACGTTTGAATCTCCATTGTTTATGTTGATGGTCTGCAGCACCAACCCACAATATACGTGAACCAACTTTTGTTTTATGATTGATGCTTGATATGAACTCTTTCCAACTTATATGGCCATCTGTTAATGAAGGCTCAGCATCATAAATGTACTGGCAATTTTGCATCTTCAAACAATCAATAGAAGTTTGTAGTCTTGGTGAACACTGATGCACAAGATTGTTGATAAGTATCATGAACTTTGTTACATCATAGTGCAAGTCTTCTAAACTGTCTTTATATTTGGCATCCGAAACCATTTTGTTCAATTCAGTTTGCTTTGGAAAAACAGTCTGTCCACATTGCACATGTTCACTGTACACTCTGTACAGGCAATCACCATCACGATACAATATGTATGTTGTGTGATTCCACTGATTCATGATAGCATTCACCATTGAATCCGATGAGTAACGTTTATCAAATCTGCGAGGCTTAAACACTACTACACTCAAATCTTCTGGAATGACTTTGTCACGATTTGAAGTCACAGTCAGCCACTTGTCAAACTCTTCAATGTCGTGATAATCAGCACCATTAGATGACCAGTAGCCCTTATAATCACACATCTCCTCATCCATGTACAAAGTCAATTGTCTGATTGACAAAGTTTCAGATTTTGAAACCTCACCATCTGTTAACTGCACTATTTCAGTTTTCTCACCCATGTACAATTCAAGCAATGCAATAGCTTTCATCACAACTGTCAATTGCTTTTTGATGACTTGTAAGTGTTGATTGAATTGTTTGAGCACATTTTGTAGTTTGTCTTGTTGTTGCTTGATTATTAGTTGTGCCATGTCACTTATGCATTGCAATTCATGGTGTTTAGCATCAAGTGAATCAGACATTGCAAGCAAAGTTTGCTGGTCATGCTTGGTTGCCAGTGCAGTTGTGCTTGATTGTGCTTGATCAGTTTGTTCATCATCAAATTGTAGCTCATTTGCAAGCAATTTATGTGCTTGTTCAATTAACTTGTCAAAGTCAGTGATCAGTAATTTGTTATAATATTGTTTTAAGTCACTTATAGACAAGTTATAATGTTTGCGCCAACACATGTTAACAGTGTCAAATTCTTGCACTTTAAAACATGTCTTGGCATCATTTGCATAGTCAATTAATTTGATAATACATGTAGAATCTGTATATTTAGTAGAGGAATAATAGTTGCCTATTTGTGGGCTTTGTTCAAGTTTAACTTGTATGTCTGTTTTTACTTGAACAGGTTCCAATGGTTTGTCAGAATTAATGATATTTGCCATGATTCCAGTATATTTTGTATATTTAAATAATAGTTAATGTACTACAAAAGTACAAATTTTGCACTTTTTGAATCATACTTTTTCAACAAATTAAAATATTGATATGCACAAACTCTATCAATTGCTCTATCAATTGCTCTATCGAATGATTTGCTCTATCAATTGCTCTATCAAATGACTTGCTCTAAACTTGCTTTGCTCTAT
>OGLE01002754.1_pt1 | contig 10618 bp, 8 predicted proteins | sample 1572671 | NCBI WGS metagenome assembly OGLE01 (sample SAMEA2581923, study PRJEB24529) | metagenome | biome: Human gut stool | place: China | collected 2011 | reverse complement strand
AGACCGCCGATGCCTTTCAGGGAATGGTGCTGAAAGGTGTGGGGCAGGAGTATGACAGCACCTTTTTCCACCGCCATCTGCTGGAGGGGGAGTTTCCGCAATTCAGCGATTCCGCTTCGTCCAACCGCGTAGTCATCTCAAAGTCTCTTGCCAACAAGCTGCAATTGAAACTCGGTGACAAGATAGACACCTACTTCATCCAGGACGATGTGCGTGCTCGCCGCCTGAAGATTGTAGGTATCTACCAAACCAACTTCTCCGAATACGACAACCTATTCCTGCTTACCGACCTCTATTTGGTGAATCGCCTGAACAACTGGGAGCCGGACCAGGTGAGCGGTGTGGAGCTGGAAATACGCGATTATGACAAGCTGGAAGAAACCACCTATGAGATAGCTGTCGATACGGACGAGAATCCCGACCGCTATGGTGCCGAGTATTGCGTCCGCAATGTAGAGCAGCTCAATCCCCAAATCTTTGCCTGGCTGGGCATCTTGGATGTCAACATCTGGGTCATTCTCATTCTGATGATTGGAGTGGCGGGGTTCACCATGGTATCCGGCCTGCTGATTATCATCATAGAGCGTACCTCCATGATAGGCGTGCTGAAGTCTTTGGGAGCCAATAACTTTACCATCCGTAAAGTCTTCCTTTGGTTTTTGGTCTTCCTCATTGGGAAAGGCATGCTTTGGGGGAACATAATCGGCCTTGCGTTCTATTTCGTGCAGCGCTGGTCCGGCTTGTTCAAGCTCGACCCTGAAACCTATTACATGGCTACTGTTCCGGTATCTTTCAATATCTGGCTGTTCCTGCTGCTGAATGCCGGCACATTGCTGGCTTCGGTCCTGATGTTGCTGGGCCCATCATTCCTGATTACACGCATCCATCCGGCAACTTCCATCCGTTACGAATAAGAGAATCACTTTCTCAGAAAATCGCTTTTCTTGCGGAACAGACAGTACCATTTCCAACGTAAAGACTGTATCGGCTGCAATAGGTCGAAAGCCGGTAGTGTGAAGTAATATCTGCGCTGTTCTTCCAGGTCGTGGGCAGTCTTGTTGACAATGACTGCCTGCATGGTGAAACGGAACAGGAACAAAAGAAAAGCGACGCCTGCTGCCAGCCAGTGGAAGTGCAGAATGCCGATGACCATCGCGGCTATCCAGGATGCGTGGAATGCCAGGCGGGTCAGGGTCTCAAAACCGGCCAGCCAGCGTTGCATTCCATGATACAGCCGTGCTGTGGAGGCGTAGCCTATTTTCTCTTCTTTCCAGTCCTTGGTACGCAGAAGCGGCTGCATGCGCACAATGGCATTGGCATCCGTTTCTACCCGCGTGTTCTCCGGGGTAGCCACGTGGTTGATGAACAAATCGTCGTCTCCCCGTTGCAGGTTGAGGTGTGCGGAGAATCCTTTCTGTTGGTAGAAGAGTTCCTTCCGGTAGGCCAGGTTACGCCCGATGCCCATGTAGGGGCTGCCTGCCAGGGCAAATCCCAGATAGCGCATGGAAGTGAACAGATTGTCGAATGCCACCCGTTTGTGCAGCCAGCCTTTGCCGCGTTCGTAGCCGCTGTATCCCAGCACCACTTGGGTACGTGATGTGAAGTTGCGTGCCATCAGTCGCAGCCATTGGTTGCTTTGGGGCATGCAGTTGGCATTGGTAAACACCAGCCATTCATATTTGCTGGCCTTGATTCCAAGCGTCACGGCCAGCTTCTTGCGGCTGATGTAGCGGGAGGAATCGGGCACGAAGCTGTGGTAGAGATGGGGGTATTTCTCCTCGAGGATGGTCAGGTAATCTTCGCTCTCATCAGTGTTGCCGTCGTTAATGACGATGACTTCAAATAGGGGATAGTCCTGCTCCAGCACGGCGCCCAGGTTGCGGCGCAGATTCTCGGATTCCTCGCGGGCGCAGATGATGACGGATATGGGGGGCAGTTCCTGGGTGAAGTGCGTGTCTCCCTGCTTCACGGCACGGCTGCGCGCATGAATACGGTTGTAGAGACAGAGGTAGTAGATAATTTGAATAAGGAACAGACCACCCGCCGTAGCGAGTACGATAATTTCAGTTGAATCTAATGTAAATGCTTCCATGTGCAGTAGGACGTTTATGTGCTGCAAATTTACACAATTTCCGGCACTACCTCAAACTTTGTTCCGGGAAAGTGCTTGGACAAATACTGCTTGATGTATTTCATCGTGTCTTCCTGGATAGTCTTGTCCTCTACCGTGGGATAGAGGTTGTAGAGTACCGTATCGAGCGCGATGTCCCGGTTCTTGATGGCTTCGAAGCTCAGCAGGGTGTGGTTGATGCTGCCCAGCTTTCCGGAGGTGACAAAGATAAGCGGGTACTGCTTCTCCGCAATGTAGTCTATCGTCAGGAAATCTTCGGTAAGGGGAACCATCAGACCGCCGGCGCCTTCTACGAGCACGGTATCATAGCGATGGGAAAGTTCCCTGGTGGCACGCTCTATTTTTCCGAAGTCTATCGGGCGCTTGTCTATGCGGGCGGCGAGGTGGGGAGAGCAGGGATAGGAGAATATCTCGGGCATGGTCAGCCCCTCTTTGTCTTCCGGCAGGTAGCCGGTTCCGGTGAGGCGGCGGTGCAGGTCGATGTCCTCGGAATGACCGGTGTTGCCGGTCTGGATGAATTTTTGGGTGATGACGCGCAGGCCGCGTTGCATAAGCTCACGGGCGTACCAGGCGGTGCAATAGCTTTTTCCGGCATCTGTATCAATGCCGCTGATGAAGTAGATGTTTTTTGTTTCCATTATTTTGTTTTTTTTCGTGCGATGATATAAATAGGATGATAGGTCAGGCTTACGTTGCCTGCGGCATCACTGAACCGGGTTGTGTATTCTTCGCAGAAGGATTGCAGGCGGCCACGCGTCCACATCCTTTTTTCCGTACCCGTGACTCCGGTTTGCTTCAGATGCTTCAGCACTGCCTGGGGAGTGGGGAAGGGCAAGGATATCACCTCTTCTTCGGCATGAAGAATATCGAAGTGGGGAGACAGCAGGGCTTGCAGCTCCTCAACGGAGAGATAGTCCAGCCCATGCCCCGTCAGTTGGCGTATTTCGTGCATGTTTGTGGTGCCGAAGGTGCTGAAGGCAAGCAGGCCGTCTGCCACCAGTGCTTGGTGGCAGCGGGTGAAGAAAGCACCTGGGTCGTTGAACCATTGTAGGGTGGAGCACGAGGTTATCAGGTCGGTTTCTCCGGGGAAGTCGATGGCTTCGGCATCACCGGGGACGAACTGCACGGTAGTGCCGTCGCAAAGTTCCTTGACGCACTCCTCCATTTCCCGGCACAAGTCGTTCAGCAGCAGAGCTTCCGGTTGCAAGGTGTGGAGGAGGATACGTGAGTAGCTTCCCGTTCCGCAGCCAAACTCTACGACACGGCGGAAACGTGTGTATGGTTCCTTTATGAGCTGCATCATCTTCTCGGCGACTTGTTGCTGCACGCGGGCCTCCCGGGTATAGGTATTCCGGGCTTTGGCAAAGCGGGCGGCTATCAGTTGTTTGTCCATCGGGTTCAGTGGCTTGTCCATAGGTCTTGCAGGTAATGTCTGAATAACTCTTCCTGGTAGTGGGCATCCTCCGTTTGCAGTACGGGGGTGCCGAGTATTTCCCAGGCTTGCAGCTGGTTGGCTGGTGGAATGATGCGGTCGTTGCCTCCCGTTACTGCCTGCTGCCAATGGAAGGTGGCAGCAGGCAGTGTGTGGTACATCTTCTCAATCTCCGTCAACTCATCTCTCAACTCTTCCAGCGGACGGCGGGGGGGGATTTCCAGGAAAGCTTTGAAGGCTGCTCCGTTGGCGCACATGCGGCGGAGGAATTTGTGCAGTGAAGCCCCGGTCAGTCCGTCCAATGTCCCGTGGTAGATGGCGGGTGGAATACCCATATGCTGGTCTATGGGGTAGGGCGTTCCGTTGATGGCGATGCTGTTTGCCATATGGATACCTTCGCCGGACGTACCTGGCGATGAGAGCTGTGGCATGGTCTGCGAAGCCGCCCATACCCCCATAGACCAGCCGATGAGGTTGATTTCGCGGTATTCTTCCAGTCCGGAGGCGTCAAAATCCAGTGTGCGGTAGTCATAGCACACCATGAAGTCGCTGGCTGCCGGACGATACATTTTGAAAGGCGTCTCATCGGCTCCCCAGCCGGCAAAGAACAGCAATAGCCGGGGATGATGCTCGTGTATAATGTAACTTTGTTTCATCTGTTTTTAGAATCGTATAGCGTTAGTATTCCTCTCTTCCTTTAGGGGAATAAGGGGTATCAGTTCTCCAATCTCATCTTCCCGTATGTCTGCCGTCAGCGAAAAGCGGATGCGTGATGTCCTTTCGGGCACTGTGGGCGGGCGTACCGGCAGTGCATAGAACCCATGCCTCTGCAGCAACTCTGCGCACAGCACAGTGTCGGCACTGGGGCCGATAATCAGGGGGACGATATGGCTTGCGCTGGGGCATCCGTACCCCTTGGCTTGTAATGCTTCGCGCAGCGTCCGGCTGATTCTTGCCAGATGCTCGCGGCGGTCCTGCATTCCGGCAAGTTTCCGTACGATAAACAGTGTCCAGGCAATACTTGTCGGAGGCAATGCCGTGGTGAAGATGAGGGTTCGCATCCGGTTGACGAGATACTCGCGTATCGTCCGGCAGCAGGCGATGTATGCGCCGGCAGACGCCGCTGCCTTGCCGAAGGTGCCCACGAGGAAATCTATATCCCGGATGCATCCGGTTTCTTCGGCGCAGCCCAGACCGCGCGGTCCCCTTACGCCGAATGCATGGGCTTCGTCCACATAGAGCAGTACGTTGGAGTATCTTTTTTTCAAACGCACCAATGCCGTGAGGTCGGCTTGGTCACCGTCCATGCTGAAGATGCTTTCTGTGACGATAATCAATTGCCGGAATGTTGCATGGTGTTGTTCCAGCAGGCGTTCCAGTTGTACCAGGTCGTTGTGGCGGAAGCGGATGCAGCGTGCGGTGGATAGGCGGATGCCGTCGATGATGCTGGCATGCACCAGCTTGTCTGCCAATATCAGGGTTTGTGCATCGCTCACGGCGGGTAGAATCCCCATATTGGCATGATAGCCGCTATTGAGCACCAGTGCTGTCTCTGTGCCGAAAAGTGTAGCGAGTTCCGTCTCCAGCTCTTCGTAAATCCCGAAGTTCCCCGTCAGCAGGCGGGAGGAGGAGGAAGTCGGCAGGAAGGTGTCCGGTGTCAGTGTCTGCAGGAATTCTTCCTTCAGCTGGCGGTCGGCAGCCAGACCCAGATAGTCGTTGGACGAAAGGTTCAGCATATGCCGGCCATCGGCTATAACCGTGCGTCCCTCGTGTGTCAGTTGCGGCAGGCGGCGCAGGTTGCTGTGTTCTTTCAATGTTTGCAGCTCTTGCTGCATATAGTTAGTTACGTTCATAAATTCTTGATATAATAATTTTCCCTTTATCCTCTCAATTCATTTCCTGTATAATTTTCATCAACCCTCCCGTCAGCTTCCTCAACTGTTCCGGCTCTATAATGAACGGAGGCATCAGGTATACCAATCTTCCGAACGGGCGTACCCAGATTCCCTCCTCAACGAAGCGTTTTTGCATCCACGCCATGTCTACGGGTTCTTTTGTCTCAATCACCCCGATGGCTCCCAGCACACGTACATCCGTCACTTGCGGTAATCGGCGTGCCGGTTCAAGCTCTTCTTGCAGTTGCCGGCTGATGCGAGTCACCTTGCCTTGCCAGTCGTATTCGGGCGAGGTCAGCAGCTTCACCGAAGCGCACGCTACGGCGCATGCCAGTGGATTCCCCATAAAGGTGGGTCCGTGCATAAACACCTCCGGTGTATGGTTGGAGATGGTATCCGCCACTTCATTCGTCGTCAGTACGGCAGACAGCGTCATGTATCCGCCCGTTATGGCCTTTCCTATGCACATGATGTCCGGTTCTACACCCGCGTGCTCCCAGGCAAAGAGTTTTCCCGTCCGTCCGAAGCCCGTGGCTATCTCATCGAATATCAGCAGCAGGCCATGTTCCTTGCATATCTGTGCCGCTTCGCGCAGGTACTGGGGGTGGTAGAACCACATGCCGCCAGCGCCCTGCACCACAGGTTCGAGGATAAGCGCTGCCAGTTCCTCGTGATGCTCCTCTACCAGTTTCCGCAGTTCCACCGTATCCCGTTCATCCCATTCGCCGTGGAAGCGCGAGCGCGGCTGCGGCACGAAATAGCGCACCGGCAATGATGCCCCGAACAGCGAATGCATGCCCGTCACCGGGTCGCAGACAGACATGGCATTCCATGTATCCCCGTGATAGCCCGAACGGATAGTCACAAAATTGTTCTTCTTCGCCTTTCCCTTGCCATACCAGTACTGCACGGCCATTTTCAAGGCCACCTCTACTGCCACCGAGCCCGAGTCGGCATAGAATATCTTCTGCATGGACGGCGGGACGAGCGGTAGCAGCAACTGGCCCAGTTCAATGGCAGGGTCGTGTGTCAGCCCTCCGAACATCACATGCGACATCTTGCCCAGCTGTTCCTCTGCCGCCCGGTTCAGTGTAGGGTGGTTGTACCCGTGGACGGCGCACCACCACGACGACATTCCCTCTACGAGTGTTTCTCCGCTTTCCAGGGTGATGGTGGCGCCTTCGGCATGCTTCACCTTGTACACCGGTAGCGGGTTGGTGGTGGAGGTATAGGGGTGCCATAGGTGCTCTCTGTCGAACTGCGAGCCGCAGAACCGGTATCCGGCATTTTCTATCAGCACCTTGTCTTCCGACACTTTCGAGCCGAGCGTTGTCAGCAGGTCGCCCACGATGGCAGAGTTGATGCCGATGTGCAGCGCTTGCTTCACGGCCTCCTTGCTCAGTTGCGAGCGTCCTCCGGCAAAGCGGAGGAAAGCCGTCGGGTTGATGAAGCGGAAGAGGGCGATGGTGGTCAGTATTTCCTCCTCGCTGAGTGGCGCCTGCCGTTCCAGCGGTGTGCCGGGGATGGGGCTCAGGAGGTTGATGGGGATGGACTGTACTTCCAGCTCGCGCAGTGTGAAGGCGAATTCGATACGTTGCTCCATGCTCTCGCCCATACCGATGATGCCGCCGCTGCAGATGTCCATGCCTACGTTGCGGGCGGCTTGCAGGGTGCGCAGCTTCTCTTCCTGCGTGTGCGTGCTGCACAGTTGGGGAAAGTAGGAGGGGGCTGTCTCCAGGTTGCAGTGATAGCGGGTGATGCCTGCGTCGTGCAGTGCCCGCATTTCGTCTTCGTTGAGCAGTCCCAGTGATGCGCACAACTGGATGGACGAGTGCCGGCGCATGTGCCGGGCGGCTTCGCACAGTTTCTCCATGTTTCTGGAGGAGGGCTTCCGTCCACTGGTCACCAGCGAGAAACGTGCCACGCCCTGGGCTTCATTATGCCGGGCATGCCGCAGGCATTCTTCTTTGTCCACCAGGTCGTACACGTCTGCCTGGGTTTTGTAGTGCGACGACTGTGCACACCACTTGCAGTTTTCCGGGCATCGTCCGGACTTGGCATTAATGATGGAGCACATGTCAAACTCCTCCGAGGCCAGGCCCCGGGTTATCTCGTGGGCAGCTTCGTATAGCGCTTCCTTGTCGGGTTGCACAGCCAGCCATTCGGCTTCTTCCTTACTGATGTGGCTGCCGCGCAGCACTTGTTCCTTTAATTTCTGTAGGGTCATATCTTTCTTGGGTTATGTTCATGGATAAAGACAGAGGTACGGATTGCCGGGGCGGTGCAGCTCGTCATTCTGCTGCATGGCTTCCGGTAATCCGTACCTCTTGTTCTCTTTTGTTTCAGGCTATATGTGTCTTGTCCGCCCGTATTCCCGCAGGGGCGGATGAATTGTGTTTCAAAAAGAATGTGCCGGTTCGTTCCCGGCTCCGTGAGGATACTTGTCAGGACGCTGCTGCTACCCAGCGGAATGCCGGTGTCGGTTTCCCTTCCTTCCGTTTCTCCTTTCCAGGTACTCTCTTCCCCGCATCCGGCATGTCCGGCGGTTCCCGCAGTCTTCTGTTTGGACAGAGAGCTGTCTGCCACGCTTTTGCGCAGGCAACCGATGGTGACACACCGTCCTATGCTGGCAAATGCAGCGTAGGCTTTTCTGCTCCAGCGGCGGAAGCGGATGGTAGGTGCGGCGGGTGATGTATTCCTCATGTTTTTTTCAGCCTGATGCGGTTTTGTTTCCTTTTAGCGGATGCAAATGTAGAAAAAATAATTTCATAACGGTAATGGTCATGCATGAAAAAGCCGCGCAAATGCAACTATTGCGCGGCTCTTCTTTAAGCAATGTCGTAGGATTTCACTCTTTGGACGACTGGTAGTAGAGATACCAGTCATTATTGGTGGCACCATTGGACTCTACCCATTTGGCGAAATCGGGATACTCCAGGTCGATGCGTACGGTTTCCTTTGCCGGAGTGAACCGGATGGGGCCTTCCGTGCCGGTTGTGGCCGGCAGCATGATGGCGAATGGATATTTGCCGTCCTTGTTGATGTAGTAGGCATCGTCTTCGGCTCCGATTTGCTCTGCGTTGGCTTTACCGGTCGCTTTCTTCTTGGGCAGATGCACTTCTGTCCGGTTGTCGGCTCCGGCTGTATACTGGGCAATGATGAACGGGTTCAAGTCGCTCTCCAGATTCTTCTTAGGCAATGTGTTGTCTGCAAATGTACGGGTTACGGTAAATTCGTTGCCCTGCACAGACTTTGCATCGGGGAATAGGATGACAGAAGAGGTCTCTGTTTCATCGACTGCTCCGGCAGGCAGTTCTATGCTGCCTCGCTGGCTGGCCACATATTGCACGGCAAATGCGTTGGAGTATGTGGCGGCACCACTTTGCTGTACGGGTACAAAGGTGTCTTCCACCTTCAGCACATAATTGTTGCTGTTGAATGAAATGGCCCGTTTGTGTTCGATAATCACGTCGTTCAAGTCATAGTCACCGCCATTGGGCCAGATGTCTTCGTAGGCATACGTGCGGTAGGTTGTTTCGGAGCTCGTCACCGTAGGCTCTTCCGGGTCTATGACCGGACGGTCCGGGTCTTGAATGGCTTCATTGGGGTTGGCATCGATACAGAACAGTATGTCTTCGTAGCTGGTATCATCGCCATCTTCTACTCCGTAGACTACCGTGCCGTTGCTGGTGGAGAGGGAGATAAAGCGAGCTTGTTGGCCTGCATATATCTTGTTCCATTCTTTATTGGAATATATATAATTTATAGAGTAGTCGATACCTTTATTGGGGGTATATCCATTGGGGATGATGAAATATCCTATGGTATATCCTGCCGGGAATTTGGTGGAGACATTACCGTTTTCGTCCTGATACAGAAGTTGTATTTTTGTATTCCTCTCTATAGGAGCGGCAGATTGGGAATACTTGTTACTACCTCGTCCGGTATATGGGTCGTCTCCTGCAATGGATGCATTAGGGATGATAATGAATTTGTCTACCTTGTCAGGGCTGTTGGGAACGTCATTGGTCTTGTAGTAATAATAGCCGATGGAAGTCAGGTAACCGGCACGTTCGGTCAGGAAGGTCAGATACAGTTCTGCATCGGTAATCGTTACGTGTTGTCCCTGGTTGTTGATATATGCTTGGGCAATGGTGGTGTTCACATGCTTTGTATCGCTCACCAAAGCTCTGTTGTCCAGATTGCTGGGTTTGCTGTCATAACCTTTCCACAGTGTGTGTTGTAACTGCTTTAAAGTTCCGTCATTGAAATTTCCCGTAGTTACAATGTCATTATTATCAATAATCTCACCGTGAGATTGTCCCCATCCAACGATGGAGTATACCCGTTCCTTCCTATCCTTTAGGTCGATAGTCAGGTTGGATTTTGCACGTGTCATGGCAGTTGAGCGGGTGTTGGCATTATTTTCGGTCATATCTACCACCACTTTGCCATTTTCCACATCTGCTTCCACATACATGGGGGCTCCCCAACTTTGTGAGATGATATATACCTTTTCTGTCGCTTTGGGCAGTTCTACGTTGCCGGTGAAGCGTCCGTCTGCATCTGCAAAGATTTTAAAAACCGCTTCGCCGTTGATGGAGTAGAGGTTGTTTGTCTGATAGGTGATGGGGTCTTCTGTAAACACCTCTATTAATGCGCCTCCTGCGATTTTTCCATAATTCACGTCAAAAGCTACCTGGGCTGTTGTTGCAAAGTCAAAGTATTCGCTCTCCGGCTTTAGTTCTGTTTTTCCACGTTCGGGATTGTATAGGTCTTTTTCGGTACATCCCGTGAATATGCTGCAGGCAATTGCTGAAATGAGGGTTGCAGCACTAACTTTCGTCATAAGTCTAACTTTCATATTTTTATTGTTGTAGATTGCTTGCTTGTTTGTCTTATGAACGCTGTCTATATCACAACCGCCACCTACTTCACAGACGAGTTGTAGATACTACATTTTCTCGAGCGCTTTTTTCATGTTGCAAATATAAACATAGTATTTATAATCTACAACTTTTGGGGTTTAAAAACACTTTTGGTGGGTTAAAAAGTTGTATAAAGTGAATTGATACTAATTGGATGAATCGAATGGTGCGGGCATAAAAAAAAGGCTATCTATCCCAGACAGCCAATCTTTTGTTAACCTTAAATCTAATA
>OGLE01002753.1_pt1 | contig 10619 bp, 10 predicted proteins | sample 1572671 | NCBI WGS metagenome assembly OGLE01 (sample SAMEA2581923, study PRJEB24529) | metagenome | biome: Human gut stool | place: China | collected 2011 | reverse complement strand
ACCATATATAGCGTGCTGAGCATAAAAAATACCAATAAGAAAAACATAATATCAATCATTGGTATAATCATGACTTCAGGCTTAGAAAACGCTCTTCTATCTTTTAAACGCATTGTTATTCACCTCTAGTTATATAACCTTCAATTAGTGAAAAAGCCTGTTCCATATCAGTTACGATACGGTCTATTCTCTGCACAAAATATGCATAAATAGCCAAAGAAACAATAGCCACACAAAGTCCTGTAGCTGTTGCGATTAATGCTTCACCTACACCCCCAGTGATAGCAATAGCTTGACCTTCTTCTAAATTAAATACGCTAAAAGCTGAAATCATACCAATTATTGTCCCCAATAAACCTAATAAAGGAGCCATAGTGACAATTACATTTAAATAATAAAGTCTTTCTCTAAATTTAGAAATACTTATCCCTGATTGAACTTCCAACAACATCATCAAATTGATATTTTTATTTTGCATTTTATTAAAAGCAAAATCTACTAAAGAAGCTAAATCCCCCTTGCTATTTTGTGCTAAATTTCTAGCCTCTTCAATTTTATTATTAATCATCAATTTATAAAAATTTTGTGCAAAAGCTCTTCCTGAATCAGCTTTCATAAAATATAATAAACGTTCTATACCAATAGTGATAATAAAAATTGAGCATATTAATAATATGTACATTACTAATCCGCCCTTATGAAAATACTCTACACCTTGCATCAATAAGTCCATGAAAAGACCTCCTATAAAAATCTCACTTCTTGTATTATAATTTATTCATACTAATAATAAGCTTATCAAATATAGCTGTCAAACCTAAAATCAAAAAACTTAATAATTAAGGAAGTGCTTTTATGTTTACTACAAAAGTCCAAGTCGCTCATCATGATATGCAAGATTTTATTTCTAATTATCAAGACATAGACAAATTTTTGACTTATTGCCAACAATGTAATAATTATAATCATAAATGGTCTTGCCCACCACTTAGCTTTAATCCTAAAACTTATTTGAGCCAATATAAATCTATTTATTTAGTAGCTGTACAAATAAATTACAGTGAAGATACTATAAATAGCTTAACTACTAAAGAAGAAATTAGTACATTTACTCGTAAAACTTTGCGCAAACTAAAAAATGAAATAGCTACTGCTCTATTGAGTTTAGAAAATGATAATACAATTTCCTTATCTTCTGGTGGCTGTAGTTACTGTTGCAAATGCAGTAGAACTGTTAATCAGCCTTGTAAAAAACCAGATAAAATGCGTCATTCTCTTGATTCTTTTGGCGTAGATTTAGGAAAAGTAATGGAAGATATATTTAATATAAAATTACTTTGGGGCTTAGATAAATTACCAAAATATCACGTATTAATTCATGCTTTAATCTCTAACGAAACTATTTCTGCTACAACTATATCTGACATAATAAGCAAAAACAGCGTATAACTATAATAGTTATACGCTGTTGTTTTAAAAAATATTCTTTCCCCCTCAGTTAAGGGAAAATATATAAAGTTATGGGGGAAAGAGAGAGAGTTAACAAATTATTTTAATTTCCACATAATGTCGGAAAGCATGAGCTGATCTTTAAATTTATCCATATCTAAATCTTTAGTGATATGAACGAATTCAATACCCATCATATTAGCCCAATCGCGAAGTTGTTCAGCAGTTACAGTGTAGCTGATAACGCTATGATGTGCACCACCTGCTAAAATCCAAGCTTCACCAGCTTCTTCAAGGCTTGGCATTGGTTTCCACATTACGCGAGCTACAGGAAGATTTGGCATTGGCATAATAGGTTTTACGCATTCTACATCGTTAACGATAAGACGCATTCTACCACCCATATCTACAAGAGTAGCTACAATAGCACTGCCTGCTTTACCTTCAAATACAAGACGAGCTGGAGCATCTTTGCCACCAATTCCAAGTTCATGAACTTCAATTTTTGGAGTTCCTTCTGCAACGCTAGGGCAAACTTCAAGCATATGTGCACCAAGGTTATAGCTATCTTCGCCATCTTTACCGAAATGATAAGTGTAGTCTTCCATTAAAGCAGTACCTTTATCAATGCCCTGTGCCATAGTTTTCATAACTGCAGTGAGGCAAGCAATTTTCCAATCGCCTTCTGGACCGAAACCATATCCTTGACCTGTTAAATCTTGAGTTGCAAGACCTGGAAGTTGATCCATACCATAAAGGTCTTCAAATGTATTTACAAAACCATCTGCTTTGTTATCTTCTAAGAATTTTTTAATAGCAACTTCAACTTTTGCTTGATAACGTACAGATGCGATATTATCTGTATTCATTTCATATTTAGTTTTATATTCAGCAACTTGAGCATCAATTTGTTCTTCAGTTACTGCGTTGATGTACTGTACTAAATCTCCTACTGCATGAGTATTTACAGACCAACCAAATTTGATTTCTGCTTCTACTTTATCGCCTTCAGTAACAGCAACATTTCTCATGTTATCGCCAAAACGAATAACTTTTAAATCAGCACTAGCGATTACGCCAATTGCAGTACGCATCCAAGTTGCGATTTTGTTTTGAACAGCTTCTGTTTCCCAATAACCAACAACAATTTTACGAGCAAGACGCATACGAGTACCAATGAAACCATGTTCACGGTCACCATGTGCAGACTGATTTAAGTTCATGAAATCCATATCGATTTCTTCATTTGGAATTTCTCTATTATATTGTGTATGAAGGTGAAGATATGGTTTTTGTAATTTTTTAAGACCTCTAATCCACATTTTAGATGGGGAGAAAGTATGCATCCATGTGATAATACCAGCACAAGTATCATCATAGTTTGCATCCATTACAAATCTGTCGATTACTTCAGCAGTAGTACCTACAGCTTTAAATTCAATTTTTGCAGGAAGTTTACCAGAAGCATTTAAGCCTTCTACCATTTTTTTAGCGTCTTCTTCAACAGCTTTTAAAGCTTCTGGGCCATATAAGAACTGGCTACCTACGATAAACCAAAATTTGTAGTCTTGTAATTTTTTCATAAAAAAACAACTTCTTTCCTTAAAAATATAACTTATATTATTACTTGCAAATAATTCTATTATAATCTGTTGTATATTTAATATTACCATTTGTTTGAAAATTGTAATATATAATTGTCATACAACATGGTTTTATTATAGCATGTATGTTATACAAATTTCAATAGGCAAAAACATAAAATTTATAAAAATTTTTTCAATCTTTCCAACAATTCCACTATATAAATAATTTTTATAGTCATCTTTATCTATATAAAGGAAATTATTTTTTGCCAATCTTTTTCCTAAATAAAAAAATTCAAAAAAATTTAAAATTATTTGCAATAAGCACTTGTCAAATAAAAAAAACTATAGTACAATTCTTTTTGTCAACATATCATACAACTTCGTTAAATTGTTTAAATTAGTATGATATTTATAATTGTCTGTTAATTCTATAATAAAGAAAAGGTAGGTTTTATCTCATGTCCACAGCTATTGACACTGAAGCGCTTCAACAAAGTAAACGTATGCGCAAATTAGTATCTGTTGCAGCCGGTATGGCTGGTTTGTTGTTTGGTCTTGATATTGGGGTAATCGCTGGTGCATTGCCATTCATTACAGACCAATTATCACTCACAAGCCAAATGCAAGAATGGATCGTAAGTTCTATGATGTTTGGTGCGGCTATTGGTTCTATTATTACTTTATGGATTTCATCTAAATTAGGTCGTAAAAAATCTATTTTAACAGCAGGTCTCTTATTTATTATTGGTTGTTTTGGTTCTTCATTTGCTCCTAATTATGAAATTTTATTAATCTCTCGTATAATCTTAGGTTTCTCCATTGGGGTTGCTTCTTATGTAGCACCACTTTATCTTTCTGAAATGAGTGAAAAAGAACATCGTGGTCGTTTGATTTCCATGTATCAGCTCATGATTAACTTCGGTATCGTTATTGCATTCATCTCTGATACACTTCTTGCTCCAACAGAAAGCTGGAGACTTATGCTTGGTATCATCAGTATCCCTGCATTCTTATTAATAATCGCTGTTGCTAAATTACCAGATAGCCCACGTTGGCTCGCTTCTAAAGGTTTTACAACTGAAGCTCAAAAAGTACTTAACGTTCTTCGTGGTAACAAAGAAAAAGCTCATGAAGAACTCCAAGATATCACAGATAGCTTAAAAGTTAAACAAGCTGGTTTCTCTTTATTCAAAGCAAACAAAAATGTTCGTCGTGTTGTTTTCCTTGGTATGTTCTTACAATTCATGCAACAATTCACTGGTCAGAACATCATCATGTATTATGCTCCAAAAATCTTCAGTCTTGCTGGTTTTGAAAGCCACACAGACCAAATGTTCGCTACTATCTTAGATGGTATGACATTCGTTATTTTCACTTGGATTTCCATGCAGTTCATCGATAAAACTGGTCGTAAAATCGCACTTAAAATTGGTTTCGGTATCATGGCTTTAGCTCTTATCGTTCTTGGCTGGTGCCTCATGCAGTTTGAAGGCGGAAATACAGCTCAATGGATTTCTTACACTGCTGTTGGTATGACAATTCTTTCCATCGCTGGTTATGCTATGAGTGCTGCACCTGTTATCTGGATTTTATGCTCTGAAATTCAACCTCTTAAGAGCCGTGACTTCGGTATAGCTTGCTCTACTACTACAAACTGGGTATCTAATATGATTATCGGTGCTACATTCCTTTCCCTTCTCGAAGGTATTGGTTCCGCTCAAACATTCTGGTTATATGGTATTTTGAACGTAATCTTCATTTTCTGCACAATCTACATTGTTCCAGAAACAAAAGGTGTTTCTCTTGAAAAAATTGAAAGCAATCTTATGGAAGGTAAAAAACTTCGCGATATTGGTTGCTAATGTTGCTAATAATGAGATAAGTTCAAGGAGGAAAATATTATGTTAATTACAATAGGTCGTCAATATGGTGCTGGCGGACGCGAAGTAGCAGAAATTCTAGCTAAAGAACTTCAAATCCCTCTTTATGATAGAAAATTAGTTGCTTTGATTGCTGAACATCTTGAAAAAGGTTGTAAATTAGAAGAATTAAATCTCACTTATACTAATCTTTATGGTGATGAATCTCCATATGAACATATCTTTGATAATGTTGTTCAAAATGATGATATGTTTATGTTTAAACCTCAATCTAATGCTATAAAACAATTAGCTGATTATTATAAATCTGGTATTTTTGTAGGTCGTTGTGCTAATTATATCTTAAATGACTATAATGCTTATAGCTTCTTTATCGTTGCTGATGACGATTTCAGAACTACTAGAGGTCAACTTGTTTATCATAAATCTTTATCTGAATTAAAAAAAGAAGACCAAAAACGTGCTTCTTACTATAATTACTATACAGGACTTAACTGGGGCGAACCTAAAGATTATGATTTAATAATCAATGTAGCTCGTACAGGCATTGAAGGTGCTGTAAAAGTTATTAAAGAATACGTTGCTAATAATCCTAAATAATCTTGCTTGACATCAACACTCCTTTTATGTTAAAGTATCACATCTTTTTCATAAAAGGAGTGTTTTTTTATGCCTTATGGTGTCCTAGCTGATATTTTTTGCATTATTCTTGGAGGTATTATTGGTCCTAATTTGAATATTAAAATTACATATAAGTATAGAGAACCTCTAATTAAAATTTTCGGCATAAGTGCTTTAGCTATCGGTATTATATCTTTTATTAAGGTAAATTGTTTGCCTTGTGTTATTTTAGCTTTAATTTTAGGATTTATATTAGGAGAATTTTTCGATTTAGATACTAAATTAAAAAATTTACTAGCTAAAATAATCTATAAATTAAATTTTAAGCATAAATTTAAAAATGAAGAAGAAAAAAATCTATATATGGATTTTTACTTATTAGTCGCTGCTACTTTTTGCGCTAGTGGCACTAATATCTTTGGTGCATTTAATGAAGGTCTATCTGGTGATACTACAATTTTATTTTCTAAAGCTGTAATTGATATTTTCGCCTCTATCATATTTGCCACTAGATTGGGCTATCCTATGCTTTTGATTACTATACCTCAATTTATCATCATGGGCGGTCTATTCTTTTGTTCGCAATTTTTAATGGTATTTATCTCTAATACTATGATTTTAGATTTTATCTCTATCGGTGGATTATTAACTATTATTTTAAGCTTGAATATGATTGGAATTTCTATTGTCAGCATTGTTAATATCTTGCCCGCTCTTATCATTATTTTCCCTATATCTTATTTATTTTCTTTTATTTTTCTATAATATTTTTCTATAAAAAAAGCGAGTCATATGACTCGCTTTAAAATGTTTTTACAGATTCTCTTTCTACTAGATTTGGTGGGAATTTCACACTGACATTCAAACTTGGATTTTCCATCAGTTTCAAAAGTTGTATAGCCACTGTTTTTCCCATTTCTTTCTTAGGATGAGCAAAAGTTGTTAAACCAATAGCTGACTCTAATTCCAAATCATCAAAACTTATGATCGAAATATCATCTGGTATTTTTTTATCAATTTTAGTAAATAAATCGACTAAATATCTTGCTATCTGGTCATTATAACAAATAATGGCTGTAGCATCATTTAGACGTCTTAAGATTTCACGGTCTAATTCACCATTCATAATAAGTTTGATATCCTCAGTTGTATACCAAAACATATTTTTTTCTGATTGCAATAAATTATGTTTTTTCAAAGCATTAATCGCACCTGAATAACGCAATTGACCTTGCATATCATCAGATTTAAAAATACCAGCAATTTTTTCATGACCATGTTTTATGAGATATTCACCAGCAGATTGCCCTGCTAGATAATCGTCCATACGCACACTTGGTATATTCATTGGCGGATTAGTATCAGCATGGATAAACACACATGGTATTCCTGCTGATTTTATTTTTTGATAAAAATCTGTATTGATATATGGTATACCACTTTTTGATGGCTCAATAATTAAGCCATCAATATTGTTTTTCAACATAGTATCTAAAATATATGCTTCTTTTTCCACTCTATTATAGGTAAAAGCTAACTGCATAAAATAGCCATTTTTAGTCAATACTTTCTCTATCCCTTGTACAATACTTGGGAAAATATAATCATCTAAATAAGTCAAAACAACACCTATATTTCTTGTTGTTTTCTTTATTGCTGATTTTGAAGCACATACATATGTTCCGCTACCACGTCTTCTCTCTAACAAGCCTTCGCTTTCTAGTACACTAGTTGCCTGTCTTACAGTTTGGCGACTAATTGAGAATTTTTTCCCCAATTCATTTTCAGAAGGCAATCTCATGCCTACACTGAATTCTCCGCTTAAAATTTGCTCTCTTATCCAATTCATTAAATCTATATATTTCGGAGCATCTGCCGTTGCCATTTCCACACCGTCCTTCCTTTTATAAATATAACAACTTCTTTTTTTATATTTATATGTGTATTTATATAGTTTACCAAATAACCTCTATATAATACAACTAATATCCTAAAGTACAACTTTTATTACTACATATTATCTAATAACATTTCGCCTACGCTATCATACAACTTTGTTGCAACATTTTTAGCATGCATAGTTGCTGAATTTAAACTATATCCTTCAAATTCTTTTATCATAGGCACATCATTTTGAGCATCGCCTATTGTTAAAACCTGTTCAAAGTATTTATCTTTTTGTAAATTCAATAATTCTTTGACCCCTTGAGCTTTATTTATTCCCTTAGCACATATATCTATACAATTTAAATTCATATTAGCTAAGAAAGCTCCTTCAAATTCACTATTTATGCGTTTAGCATAATTGTTAGCAATTTCTTCTGTTTCATAGGCTAAACTAATTTGTATTACATTCATTTCAGATAAAGCTTGTTCTACAGTTATTTTTTGAATGATATCTTGATTTTTATATTTTTCAGACTCAAAATACTTTAACAACTGTGATTTAGGGCTATTTATCATTGTTCTCATTTTTTCTGCCGATGAAAATAAAATATGCCAACTTTCTTTGGCAATATCACTATGAACAAGTTTTTCTAATTGTATTTTATCTAGAGGAAAAGATTTTATTAATTTCAAATTCTTATCAAAAATTGTTCCACCATTATTACAAATTACAAAATCATAAGTAAGCTCTTGATTATTTACTTCATGCATTAAAGAATGAACATCTCTACCACTACATAAAACAAAGATATTGCCTTTACTTCTCCATTCATTTACAGCTTCTATATTTATTTGCGGTATGATATCTTCATGGTGAAAATATAATGTCCCATCAAAATCACTAAATGCAATCTTCACTAAAAACGCCTCTTTTCTATTCATCTCAATATCTTATATTATAAAAAAAAAGCAGACAAAAGTCTGCTTTTTCTTATTATCTATCAAAATGTTTTTGCCATTGATGATGGAAAGTACCTTCTCTATCAATGCGTTTATACGTATGAGCACCAAAATAATCTCTTTGAGCTTGAATGAGATTTGCGCCCACAACTTTTGTACTCAAACCATCAATATAAGAAATTGCATTTGCAAAAGCTGGTACTGGTACACCTGCTAAAATAGCTTTAGCTACAATTTTTCTTAAACATTGCTGATTATTTTTTACTTTTTCAGCAAAGAATTCATTTTCAATTAAATTATCTAAATTAGGTTCTTGCTGATAAGCGTTAGTTATATTATTTAAAAATCTCGCTTGAATAATACAACCAGCTCTAAAGATAGAAGCAATATCACCTAAGTTTAAATTCCAATCATATGTTTCAGAAGCGCTTTTATAAAGAGCAAGACCTTGAGCATATGCTGCAATTTTAGCTGTATATAAAGAACGTCTTACATCTTCTACAAAATCTGCATCAATTTCTACAGGTAATACTTTTTTCAAACCACTTTCTGCTAATTGTTGACGTTTTTCATAGAAAGAACTGATATTTCTAGCATTGCAAGCACTTGTCATAATAGATGTATTCACACCTTGTTCTAAAGCAGCTAAGCTTGTCCAACGACCTGTGCCTTTTTGCCCTGCACTATCTAAGATTTTATCTACTAATTCGCCTTCGCCTAAATCATCTTTTTCTTTAAAGATATCTGCTGTAATACCAATTAAGAAGCTATTTAATTCACCTTGGTTCCATTCATTGAAAATATCTGCAATCTGAGAATTTTCATATCCACCAACATGTTTTAATAATAAATAAGCTTCAGCAATAAGTTGCATATCTGCATATTCAATACCATTATGCACCATTTTTACATAATGACCTGCACCGTTTTCACCAATATATGTGCAACAAGGTTTACCATCTTCAGCTTTAGCGGAAATAGCTTCTAAAACTTCTTTGATTTCTTTATAACTTTCTTTATTACCGCCTGGCATTAATGCTGGACCATTGAGTGCTCCCTCTTCACCGCCAGATACACCAACACCAAAATATTTAAATCCTTTAGAAGTTACATATTCATATCTTCTTTGTGTATCTTTAAAGAAGGAATTTCCACCGTCCATGATGATATCTTCTTTATCTAAATAAGGTAAAAGACTTTCAATTACACTATCTACTGCTTTACCTGCTGTTACCATGATAAAGAATTTGCGAGGACGAGTCATACCTTCCACTAAAGATTTTACATCATAAAAAGCTGTTATATTATCATGTGGATGATTTTTAATAAAAGCTTCTGTTAAATCTGGAGTATAATTATATACAGCTACTTTGAAATTATGATTTGCCATATTTAAAGCTAAACAGCTTCCCATTACACCCATACCAATAACTGCTATATTTGATTTCATAAATTTTATTTTCCCCCATTAAAAATTAAAAAAATATATCTATATTGTACAACTGTCTATCAAAAAAAGCTACCAATAAGGTAGCTTTTTTATTTTTCTCGTACAATATATTATCGCATGTCTAAAATTCAGCTACTAAATTATTCATAAAATACATTTATCTTCTTTATTTATAATTTATTTGCATAAAATCTTCAAAAACTATCAAAATAAGATTGCATTTAAAATCATTACACCAATAATACCTGCAACGGAAATAATAGTTTCTAAAGCACACCATGTGCGAATTGTTCCCTTTATAGTTAAGCCAAAGAACTCTTTAAATAGCCAAAATCCTGGGTCATTTGGTGGACTGAAAATTACACTACCTGCACCAACTGCTAATACCATAAGTTCTGGGCTTACACCAGTGAGTGGAATTAATGGTGCTACGATACCACCTGCTGTGAGTGCTGCTACAGTTGCAGACCCAACAGAAGTTCTGATAACAGCAGCAATCAACCATGCCATCAATAATGGAGACATATCTGAACCATGAATTAAACTACCGATATATGTTCCCAATCCACTATCAATTAAAATCTGTTTTAAAACACCGCCACCTGCAACAACAAGTAAAATCATCGCAATAGTTTTTACTGCATCTTCTACACTTGTCATTATTTCTTTCATGGATTTTCCACGATTTAAGCCAAAATTGACATACTCCCCATGCCTAAAGGCAGGGTATTCTTGGATACAAACGATACTTGCCTACTAAAATAGCAGGTCTTACTATATCTC
>OGLE01002749.1_pt1 | contig 10632 bp, 9 predicted proteins | sample 1572671 | NCBI WGS metagenome assembly OGLE01 (sample SAMEA2581923, study PRJEB24529) | metagenome | biome: Human gut stool | place: China | collected 2011 | reverse complement strand
AATGGAACGAATAGCCCAAAATGAAGCTGAATAAATTTATTATAGAAAGACAAGTTTCAGAGTTTCGCGCAGATAATGGGCTTAGCTCGTCCGAGCCTATTACATTGAAGAGTCTGCTTCTAAAGTTAAACGTACTTACTATTTTCAGACCTCTGTCTGAAAATTTTTCTGGTATGTGTTTAAAGGATAATTCCGGACACCGTTTTATGCTTATCAATTCTAACCAACCACGAGGAAGACAACATTTTACGATTGCCCACGAATTATACCACTTATTTATAGAAGAAAAACCGACTCCACATAAATGCAATCCAGGACACAGCAAAAATAAAGTGGAACAGTACGCAGATATGTTTGCTTCTTCCTTATTAATGCCAGAAGCTGGAATTTACCAGTTAATACCGGAAGCTGAACTAAATACCAGAAACATTTCCATAGCAACGATTTTAAAGCTCGAACACTATTTTTCTGTTTCTCGTTCAGCTCTGCTGTATCGATTATTAAACATTGGCCTCATAACTGAAAATACACGTTCCCGGCTTGCAGAAATAGGAGTAAAACACTCTGCAAGATGTTTCGGATATGACATTGCTCTATACGAACCTGCAAATGAGGGGTTAGTTATCGGTGATTTTGGAGAAAAGGCACGTAGTTTATTCGATAAAGAAAAAATTTCAGAGAGCCATTATATGGAATTACTCAGTAAAATAAGTATCAATGGGACACAAGAAAACGAAAATAGTACTCGATGCTGATGTGATTATCCATTTTATAGAAGCGGGTAACTTTTCATTATTACCGGATATATTCCCCGAATATGAATATATAGTATTGGATGTGGTTTACAATGAAGTTTCAAAGAATAATAAAACGAAAAAATTCATAGACAACTATCTTCACCATTTTCCAAAATTGAAACAAGAAACATTTGCTCCAAAAGGAGAATCAATAAAAGAATATTTTTCATTGCAACGAGTATTGGGAAAGGGAGAGAGTGCCTGTATGGTATATTGTAGGGACAATAGAGATGTATTGGGGAGTAGTAATTTAAGAGATATAAAGGACTACTGTTCAAAGAACTGCATAACTTATTTAACAACTCTTGATTTTCTATATTACGCTTATTGCAGAAAGAGAATGACACAACAAGAATGTACTGAATTTATGCAAGCTGTAAATGATGCAGGAAGCAAACTTCCTATTATTGACATAACCCAATATACATGCACCGTGCAAATCTAATTGCACACAATTTGCACACATCTTAAGAAAATAGAAGATAACAAGAGAGATTATTTGAAAAAGAAATACTACCTTTGGGCTTGGAAATCAAGGAGTATGAGCCTGAAAAAAAACGAGATGCAAATTACTGAAAATCATTTATTTGCGACTCATAATCTGGAGGTCCCAGGTTCAAGCCCTGGCTGGTCCACTTTAATAATCAGCGATTTACGAACAAACGTAAGTCGCTGATTTTCGTTTTGCGAAAACAATGCGAAAACAAAAGGTTTGAGTTTCACATTATTACAAATAGAATATTAGTTAATCTCTGTGATATTTTATTTGTTATTGGGTAGAATTTGATGTTATTCAAGTCCAAGTCGCTTTTCTAATTCTTGAATGTGATCATTCACTCTGCGTTTTCGTGTATCTTCCGAAACAAATTTATCACAATATACTTTCATGTTGCCACAAACAGAAAAGCAAACAGATGAAATGAAGAGTGTTATTGGTTTTACCAATTCTTGCTTTTCTTCATAAACAGCTCTTTTCGTTGCGTGTGACAACTCTCCGCGATAACAATACATTATGTCAATAAGAGAATCAAAATTCAGTTCTTTGTGTTTATCGGTGCATTCCTGTTTAATCTCTAAATACAAATCATAGTTCCGCTCTTTAATCATGCTTATTGTCGATAATACAGCATATTTAAGCATGTTAGATTTCTTAAAATTCTGTTTTTGTTCTCCAGAAAATTTACCCTTTGCAAAACAATATTCTAAAATCATGTAAAAATGAATATAAGCAGAAATATAATCTAGTTTGTCTAGATAGCTATTAGCTTCTCGAAAGAAATTATATGGAACTTTGGCTTCTGGTATAAATGTTTTATCAAGCATTAGTTTAGAGAAATTGTCACTAGTAATTAATACCTTTTTCTGTTTGTTTAATGATTTTCTCATAGAAAACAATAACTCGTTTTTAGCCTTGTCTGTCCATGATAAGTCTAAGTATTCATTATAATAGACTTTCATTATGCCATGTTGAAATCCACCATAAACTTCTATATTACGAAATATATCAAGCATCCTACTGTCAAGGTATTTGTCCACATTCATGGTAAATGATTTGTTTTCTCCATTTTTAGACAATTCGACTAAATCTGAATGCTCAATACTAATCTCTTTGGAAACAGATAACATGTACATTCCGCCCTCAAGATATAAACTAATTTTATGTAAACAATATAATATCTGTACTGGCTCTTTCAGTACAAAGTTTCCATCAATAATTGTTTTGGCAGTAAATATAATATTCATATAGCCTATCTGATTTAAATATTCGAGTGTAAAGTTAATAAATTTATTTCCAAACAATAACGAAAATGAAAAATAATCATTATTTTTGCAATCAAAAGATGCAATAATGGAAGACGTAAACAGAATTAAACTCGTTTTAGTAGAGAAAAAACGTACCAGCAAATGGCTTTCAGAACAAATGGGGGTTAATCCATCAACTGTGTCAAAATGGTGTACAAACACATCGCAGCCAGATATAACCAGTCTGCTAAGGATTGCAGATTTGTTGGAAGTAGATATTAAAGAATTGATAGTTCGCGAGTATAAATCATATATATTGTCTCAAAAGGCATGAAGCAGTTTTCTGAAGCGACTCGGGTACAGATGCCTGCAATGGTTCATCTTACCCGAATAGGATATACTTACTTTGGTAAGCTGAGTGAAGATAAGAACGGCACAGTCTATGACGGTGACACGAATATTCTTTTACCTGTTTTTGAGCAACAGTTCAAAAAACTGAACCCTGGTCATGAGGGTGAATGGATGCAAGTGCTGAAAGACATCCGCAAAGAACTGAACGATGATGACCTTGGACGTGGCTTTTACAACCGCCTTAAAGTCGTATCTCCTGTAAAACTGATTGACTTTGACAATATCGAAAACAATACTTTCCATTTTACAGCTGAGTTTACTTGCAAGAATGGTCAGGATGAGTTCCGGCCAGACATCACCCTGTTTGTAAACGGACTGCCGCTTTGCTTCGTAGAAGTAAAGAAACCAAATAATCATGGTGGTATGCTGGCAGAAAGCGCACGGATGAACAAAGAGCGTTTCCCGAATAAGAAGTTCCGTCGCTTCATCAATATAACCCAACTGATGATTTTCAGTAATAATATGGAATACGATGCGTTGGGTGGTATCGTACCCATACAAGGGGCTTTCTATTGTACAGGCGCACGCACTTATTCTCCATTCAATTGCTTCCGTGAGGAAAACCCAAGCGGCCAGAAAATTGCTCCATACCATCATGATTATCCATATAAGGAGATTGACAGGGTAGCGGAAAAGAAAATACTGTCTGATTACAACTGTCAGGTAATCCATACCAGTCCCGAATATCAAACGAACCTCGATTTCAATACGCCCACCAACCGTATATTGACTTCCATGTGTTCGCCAGAACGCTTATTGTATATCATTAGATATGGTATCGCTTACGTCCGCATGGAGCGAGAGGTGGACGGCAAGATTGAATCTACCGACCAAAAGCATATCATGCGTTACCAGCAATTGTTTGCATCATTGGCTATTCGTAAGAAACTTGCCGAGGGAATAAAATCAGGAGTTGTTTGGCATACACAAGGTAGTGGAAAGACAGCTTTGTCTTATTATCTGACCTATATTCTCAATGACTTCTATTCTAATCAGAACAAGGTCGCCAAATTCTATTTCATTGTTGACCGCCTTGATTTGTTGGAGCAAGCCACACAGGAATTTGAAGCCCGTGGACTGGTGGTTTCAACTGCTAACACAAGGACGGAACTGATGGAGCAGTTCCGCAGCAACCAAGCACAACAAGGAACAAGCGGCCAAGCTGAAATTACAGTCGTGAATATACAACGCTTTGCAGAGGATAAGGAAAAAGTACGCATCAATGACTATGCTACAAATCTGCAACGTATCTTCATTCTCGATGAAGCACACCGTGGCTATAAACCCGGTGGATGTTTTCTTGCCAACCTTTTTGATGCGGACACTGATTCGATAAAGATAGCTCTCACGGGTACTCCGCTGTTAAAAGAGGAACGTGCAAGTTGCAAGGTCTTCGGCACTTACCTGCATACCTATTATTATGACAAGTCCATTGCAGACGGTTATACGCTGAAAATCATTCGTGAGGATATAGAAACATCCTACAAAGAGCGACTTTCGGACGTGTACGACAAGCTGGACACATTGGTGCAAAAGAAAGACATCCGCAAATCGGAAATCATAGAGCACCCCAGCTATGTGAACGAGCTGGCTCACTATATCATGCAGGACTTGAAAGAGTTCCGTAAGATACAAGGAGACGATACATTAGGCGGTATGATCATCTGCGAAACCAGTGAACAAGCAAGACGGCTTTATGATGTATTCCAAGAGGAGTGGCAGAAATACCAACCAAAGCCTATCAAGATTAAGCTCCCTGACGGGACGTTTGTGGTAGGTGAACCCGAAGTGGATTACAAATCAAAGTATAGACCACTGAAAGCCGGAATCATTCTCCACGACACAGACGACAAGGAAACGAGAAAACAGACAGTCAAGGATTTCAAAAAGAATATGACCGTGGATATTCTTATTGTCTTCAACATGCTATTGACTGGTTTTGATGCACCTCGTTTGAAGCGTTTGTATTTCGGTCGTAAGCTGAAAGACCATAATCTACTTCAAGCCATTACCCGTGTAAATCGTCCATATCCGGGAATGCGTTACGGATTTGTCATTGACTTTGCCGACATTAAACGTAACTTCAAAGAAACAAACGAGGCTTATCTGCAAGAGTTGAATCGTTTTAACGATGTGGAAGAGACTGGTGACGGCAATGCCACAGACACTTTCACTCAAGTGATTGAGGACAAGGACGAGATTGTGGCACAAATGAAAAAAGTACGCCAAACCCTCTTCGATTATTCCTACGATAATGCGGAAGAGTTTTCTTCGGAGATTTCCACGGAAGAAGACAAGGCTGTTCTGCTTGACCTAAAACAGGCTTTGGAATCTGCGAAAAATATGGCAAACCTCGTGCGTACTTTCGGCGATGAGGACATGAAGGAACAATTCGCTAAACTTGAAATCACGAAGTTGCCTCAGTTGCTTTCAGAAGTACAAAGGCGTATTGGCATCATCAACCAAAAGGAAGCTTTTAGCATCGGTGATGAAACAAAGACACTAATCAATGAGGCGATGATGGATATAGAGTTCACCTTCTCTAAGATTGGACAGGAAGAAATGCGCCTTATTTCGGGTGGAGCGGAGCTGAAAGAGAAATGGCAACGCACCATTGCCTCGTTTACCCAGAACTTCGACCAAGACGATCCTGAATTTATGTCGCTGCGTGATGCTTTTATGGAACGCTTCAAGGAGCATGGCTTTGTGATTGACAGCATAGCCAAGTTCAACGAAGAGACTCAGGCTTTGGATGAAATCATAACCCGTTTGCAGGACTTGCAAAAACGAAATAATGCTTTGGTAAAGAAATATAAAGGGGATGAGAAGTTTGCCCGAGTACACAAGCGCATCCGTGAGGTCAACAAACAAAGAGAAGAGAAAGGGCAGAAGCCGATGTTCTCATTCCTTGATGATGAGATTGTAGCCATTCTCAATATTATCAAAGAGGATGTGGATGCCAAAGTATATGACCGTAACGATATTTTAAAAAAAGATGCATACTTCGGGCGCACGGTAATGGCTCTTATCAATGGGTGCTTGTATCATTTTCCACAAATAAAGCCGGAAATGGACGATTATAAGTTCATCCAGCAACGAATTTCACAACAATATATCAACCAATACAATGCCACATACGGCATGGCTTAAAAAGAAGGAATTATGTCAGATATAAAAGAAAAAACATTAAAGCTCATTGACGGACTGAAAGCGACATGCCAGTCTTACGGTATGGGCAACGATGGCAACGAATATAAGATAATCACTCAGGTGTTTCTCTATAAATTCTTGAACGACAAGTTTGGCTATGAGTTGAAAAACGCCAAAAGCGATATTGCCAAGAAACTGATAGGGGATGTGAAATGGGAAACGGCATACGAGAACCTTTCGGATGATGAGCGTATGCTTATCCAAAGTGCCATTTCGCCCGATGTTCCTATGCTTGAGCCTTATCACCTGATAGCTAACCTTTGGAACCAGCAAAGTAAAGGGGATTTCGATACAATCTTTGATTCCACGATGACAGACATTGCGGAGCAAAATGCGGATATTTTCTCTACGCAAACAACTGCCAACACAAAGATTCCTTTGTTTGAGGCTTTAACACCGTTTGTGACTGACACGGCACAACGTGCGCCATTCGCTCGTGCTTTGGTGGACAAGCTTGTGAACTTCTCTTTTGAAGAGGCATTTGCTCAAAACTACGATTTCTTCTCCAGTATATTTGAGTACCTGATAAAGGACTACAATACAGCCGGAGGTGGTAAGTACGCGGAATACTATACTCCTCATGCTATTGCCACGATTATGGCCCGTCTTTTGGTGGGTGACAATGCTGACCTTCATAGTATGGAATGTTATGATCCATCAGCAGGAACAGGAACCCTTCTTATGGCACTTAGTCACCAGATTGGTGAAGACCGTTGTACCATCTTCTCGCAAGATATTTCTCAACGAAGCAACAAGATGCTGAAGCTGAATCTGCTGCTTAATGGGCTTGTCTCTTCACTTGACAATGCTATTCAAGGTGATACCCTTGTTAATCCTTATCATAAGAGCGATGGCGGACAGCAACTGCGCCAGTTTGACTTTGTGGTCAGCAATCCGCCCTTCAAGATGGATTTCTCAGATACAAGAGAAAAGATAGCTGCCATGCCTGCACGTTTCTGGGCAGGAGTGCCTAATGTGCCTGCTAAGAAAAAAGAATCAATGGCAATCTATACTTGCTTTATCCAGCATGTTATCAACTCGCTGAAAAAGACAGGCAAGGGTGCGATTGTTATCCCAACCGGATTTATCACAGCTAAAAGTGGTATTGAGAACAAGATACTTCATAAAATAGTAGATGACAAGATTGTATATGGCTGTGTTTCCATGCCAAGCAATGTATTTGCCAATACGGGTACGAATGTAAGTGTGTTATTCTTCGACAAGTCGGCAACCACAGATAAGGTAATTCTGATTGATGCCAGCAAATTGGGTGAGGAATACAAGGATGCCAACGGATTGAAGAAAGTACGTCTAAACGATGAGGAGATAGAAAAGATTGTCGGCACATTCCAACGCAAGGAGGCCGTAGATGATTTTTCTGTAGCCGTTACCTACGATGAGATTAAGGAAAAAGGATATTCGCTCTCAGCCGGACAATATTTCGACATCAAGATTGATTATGTAGATATTACCGAGGAGGAGTTTAACCAACGTATCGCTAACTATAAGCAAACCCTTTCCGAACAATTTGCAGAAAGCCATCGGTTGGAAGAAGAAATCATGAAACAGTTGAATGCTTTGCAATTCAACGTAAATGTAGGCGACAATGAGTAAAGGATTGACCATCATAGACAAGGACTATACCCAGTGGGTAGAAAATCTTAGTGTGCGTTATCGGCAAAGTCAAATCAAAGCCGCCGTAAGAGTAAACCGAGAATTGCTCAAGTATTATTGGGAACTTGGTCGAGACATAGAAGAAATGCACGTTGAAGAGCGTTGGGGACAGAGTGTCATTAAGAATCTCTCTGTGGATTTACAACTCAAGAATCCGAATTCAACGGGGCTTTCTCGTACTAACATCTATTATGCAAAAAAATTCTATTTGCTTTATTCTCAACACCTAAAGGTTGTCCCACAAACTGTGGGACAATTAGAGGATGAAAATGGGCCACAATCTGCGGAAGACTCTTCTGAAGTTGTCCCACAGCCTGTGGGACAATTGAAAGAGATGCTTTTTTCAATACCTTGGGGACACCATCGTTATTTGATTGACAGATATGGAACTGAACCAGAAAAGGCTTTCTTTTATGTAAAAAAGACAATGAAAGAGGGGTGGAGTCGTGATGTGCTTCTCAACTTTATGGACTCAGGACTATATGAACGAGAGGGCAAGGCCCTGACAAACTTCACACGTACATTGCCAGACGAGGCAAGCGACCTCGCACAAGAACTGACGAAAGACCCTTACAATTTTGCCTTTACAGGAATAACGAAACCCTACAATGAGCAAATTCTCAAAGATGCATTGCTCGCCAACATATCCCAATTCCTGCTGGAACTCGGTACGGGATTTGCATACGTTGGCAAAGAATACCGACTTCAGATAGGACAAAAGGAAAAATTTATTGACTTGCTTTTCTACAACATAAATTTATCATGCTATGTGGTAATTGAGGTTAAGATTGGTGAGTTTGATTTTCAAGACTTGGGTCAGTTAAGTGGTTATGTGGTTGCATGCAATCATATCCTCAAGAAAGAGGGAAGAGATAATCCTACAATCGGTTTACTCATCTGTCGTCAAAAGGATTCATTACTTGCGCAATACGCATTGGAGGGAAGTAATCTTCCTTTAGGAATATCTGAATATGAGTTATCTAAACTCTATCCTAAAAAGGTGGATGGAACAATACCAACGATTGAAGAGATAGAAACAAAATTGGGCAATAAAGATAAAAGAAAGATATGATAGATTATGATAAAATAACCGAATATATGACCACTATGGGATTAAATGCGAATGGTGGTTTTCAGTTGTCTACATTTGCGATAAATGAAATGTTAGGCAATCATTACTCTATATCAGAAAAAGACTTGCACGATGGTGTAGAATGGCTAAAAGCTAAGATGAAAAAAGAAGTTGAAGAAAATCCATATTGGACTACAGAGCATAAAGAAAATGTAAAAAATGGACAAGAATATTTTTTGAATAGCTTTGAACATGAAGCCAAGTCATATCTAAAAAATCAAAATAGATTATTATGATTTTGACGAAATATAAATTGGGAGACATTCTTGATGTTACAAGAGGAGCAAGTCTCAGTGGCGAGTTTTACGCCACTAAGGGCGAGTATATTCGTCTGACTTGTGGAAACTTTGACTATCAGAACAACTGCTTTAAGGAGAACAAGTCCAAAGACAATCTTTATTATGTCGGAGACTTCAAGCCTGAGTTTTTAATGGAAGAGGGAGATATTATTACCCCTTTGACTGAACAGGCAATAGGCTTGCTCGGTTCGACTGCCATTATTCCTGAAAGCGGCAAATACATACAAAGCCAAGATGTGGCAAAGATTATCTGCAATGAAGACTTATTAGATAAGGATTTCGCATTTTATCTCATATCTTCTGCCCTCGTTAAGCAACAGCTAAGTGCTGCTGCCCAACAGACTAAAATTCGTCACACTTCACCTGATAAAATCAAGGATTGCACAGTGTGGATTCCCGAATTGGCGGAGCAAAAACGTATCGGCAAGTTATTGCGTTCCATTGACCGCAAAATAGAACTTAACCGAGCGATAAATCAGAATTTAGAAGCGATGGCAAAGCAACTCTATGATTACTGGTTTGTGCAGTTTGACTTTCCCAACGAGGAGGGCAAACCGTATAAATCAAGTGGTGGGGCTATGGTTTGGAATGAAAAGCTACATAGAGAAATACCCCGCAATTGGGATGTCGTTACTTTATCGGAATATTTAAATGTGTATTCAGAAAAAATTTCTGCCATTAATCTTGATGTAAATTGCAAATACACACCGATTGAAGTTCTTCCGAGACGTAGAATGAGTTTTAATGAGTGCGCACCAATAGAAAATGCTGTAAGTGGTCTTTGTAGATTTGGTAAGAAGCAAATTCTCTTATCAAATAGAAGAGTATATTTCCATAAGGTTTGTATAGCAGCATTTGACGGTGTTACAAGGGATACAGTTATTATTCTAAGCCCAGTTAACAAAGCATTATTAGGATATGCCTATCAAATAATCAATGATGATGTTTTCATAGAATATGCAACAAGGCATTCATATGGCTCAGAACAGCCTGTTTTAAGTTGGGAATCAGCTAAAATATATAAAACTTTGAAACCTAGTAATCAATTGGATATCATTTATAGTAAGCGTATTAGTCCAATTATAGATTCTGTAATCAGAAATGAATTAGAAATAGCAGAATTGACTAAACAGCGAGATGAACTTCTACCTCTTCTGATGAACGGTCAAGTGTCGGTAAATTCTGATTTATCGGTATATAAGAAAAGGAGAGGAAAAATCCCCTCCTTAACTCTAAACCATGTCTCAGACATTCAAATCCTTCAGTGCAAGTGCATAATTGGGATAAAAACCGTCCATTATACACTTTAAACCAAGTGTCTGATAATACTTGTAGTCATCATCTTCGGTGCAGAGGTATTTGTAAC
>OGLE01002742.1_pt1 | contig 10654 bp, 9 predicted proteins | sample 1572671 | NCBI WGS metagenome assembly OGLE01 (sample SAMEA2581923, study PRJEB24529) | metagenome | biome: Human gut stool | place: China | collected 2011 | reverse complement strand
GGTAATTCTCCCCGACAAGGCGAACACCAAGTTGCCTATCCGGATGCCGAAGGTAATATGCACTCTTTGTCCGACTATAAGGGGAAAGTAGTCGTGGTTGATGTATGGGCAACTTGGTGTTCGCCTTGTCGGGGAGAATTACCGCACTTGAAGAAACTGGAGAAAGCGATGGAAGGTAAGGATGTTGTTTTTATCGGGGTATCTGTTGACGAGAAGAAGAATTACGAGAAATGGAAAAAATTCTTGGTAGATGAGCAATTGCCCGGGGTTCAATTGTTTGCCGATGGATGGAGTAAGATAACGAAAGATTATAAGATTACGGGTATTCCCCGCTTTATGGTTTTTGCCAAGGATGGCAGTATCGTGGAATCTCAAGCTCCACGTCCTTCCGATCCTTCTTTACAGAAAATGATCGAGAGTGAACTTCAGAAATAATTACAAGAATGGGACCCAGTTGCCGGGTCCCATTCTTGTAATTATTTCCCCCGATTGGATTCCGTGAGTGAAAACTCCGGGAAATTCTCTTTTACAAAGCTTTTCGGAAGTTTTTGGATAACTTCCCGGTACGAGTGTTCAATGAGTTCTTCAATGAACTTGTCGGACAGGGTGCCGTGCATATTTATCCCGTTCCAGTATTTCTTGTTGAAGTGGTAGGCAGAAGTGATCTCCGGGTATTTTTCCCGTAATTCGATGGCCCAGTCCGGGTCACATTTCACGGCAATCCATTCGAATGGCATGATGTCCGTGCAGCAAAACATTTTGTTGAAAACCTTAAAGACTAACGTGGTTTCGTCAAAAGGAAATTCTTCGGTCGTGTGAGGAAAAGAGAGGCATAGCTCCCGGAGTTCTACGATGTCCATAAAATTGATGTTATTTCCACAAAGATAGGAATTTTTGTTTATTCCGGTGGAGACTTCATCTTTTCTATTCCTGTTTCGGTTACGGATTTCCCGGCTTGGGGAAAATAAAGTCGGTTCGGTACGGCTCCCCCTGTTATTTTTGTTTCAGAACAAAAAAATATGAAAATGAAAACAACAGGGAATTTTGGAATATTACTATGTTTTTGCATGATGTTACTTTCATGTAAAGATGCTGAACAAAAGGACCGTCAACAGGGAATGGTGGTCCGAGTGACACAAGCTGTGAAGCCTTCCGAGGGAGATCAGAAAGAATTTTCTTTTATATCGAAGCCTTTCCGTACTTCGGAATTGTCCTTCCGGGTAGGAGGACCGATCAAGCGGTTTGAGGTGTATGCCGGAACGTATTATAAACGGGGAGAGGTGATCGCGGAGATCGATCCTCGTGATTTCCGAATCCGAAAGGAACGTATGGAGGCGCAATACAATCAGGCGAAGGCCGAATACGAGCGTATCGAAGTCCTTTACCGGAAAAATAACGTTTCAGCAAGTACGTTCGAGAAAGCCAAGGCGGAGTATATTTCGGCGAAGACCGCTTACGAGACAGCTATGAATGAGTTGAACGATACCCGATTGGTCGCTCCTTTCGATGGGTATGTGGGAGAGGTGTATATCGAGGAGTTTCAAGATGTGAAAGCCTCTCAACCTGTCATTTCCTTTGTTGATCTCGGCCAGTTGAAACTGGAGGCCTACGTGACACAGGAGATCGCTTTCGGACGAGGGAATGTCCGGGAGGTTGAACTGGAATTTGATGCCATGCCCGGTAAGACTTATAAGGCGAAGGTAGAAGAGATTTCTAAAAGTACGACCTCGAACAATTTGTCTTATCTGTTGACAGCTTTATTGCCGAATCGGGAAGAGCATCTTCCGGCAGGTATGTCCGGGAAACTATTCCTGCGCTCGGATGGCGCTTTGCAACAGGCGGGTGTGATTGTCCCGCAGAAGGCCGTCTGTCATCGCCCGGTGGTTGGCGATTATGTCTGGACGCTGAATGCCGATGGGAACCGGGTAAGCCGAAAAAACGTGACTTTAGGGACATTGTTGCCGGGAGGAGAGATCGCCGTTGTGGACGGGTTGGAAGCGGGAGAGACAATTGTCGTGAGCGGACTTCGTTTTTTGTCGGAGAATATGGCGGTGCAAGTGGCTGACGAGAAACGTATTTAATGGATTCGGTTCGTTATAGCCCTTTTTAAGGGAAGATATTACTCGCTAAAAAGAATGTTATCATGAAACTGGTTAAATATTTTTTACAGAAAAAGTCTCTGACCATCCTGTTGCTTTTGCTTGTGCTGTTAGGGGGATTGTTCGCTTACGTGAAAATGGGGAAACTGGAAGATGCCCCGTTCACGATCAAACAGGCTTTGGTGCTTACCCCTTATCCGGGAGCCTCTCCATCGGAAGTGCAGACGCAGGTGACCGACGTGTTGGAGGAATCCATACAGTCGTTGGGGGAGCTCTATTATTTGAAGACGGAGAATCGGGCCGGGCTGTCAAAAATCACGGTTTACGTGAAGAAAGAGATCCGGGCGGATGAGATGCAGCAACTTTGGGATAAACTCCGGAGAAAAGTGAGTGATGTACAGGGAAAACTACCGGCAGGAGCGGGGCCTTCTGTCGTGAATGATGATTTCGGGGATGTGCTGGGTGTTTTCTATGGGCTGACAGGAATGGGACATACCTACCGGGAACTGGAGGATCAGGCGAAGTTGATCAAGAATGAGATTCTTAAGGTGAAGGATGTTGCCAAGGTCGAGATATACGGGGTACAGACCCCGACGATTGATGTGAAAATCAGTCCTTCGGTGATGGCACTTAGCGGTATCACGACCGCGGATATTGCCCGTGCTTTCGAGGGACAGAATAAAGTGGTGGATGCCGGGGGGATAGATGTCGGGGAGAATCGGGTGCGTATCGAGTCAACCGGGAATTTCTATTCGTTGGATGACATTCGGAATCTGACCATTGTTTCTAAAGGCGGGGAGCATTTCCGGCTGGCGGATATTGCCGAAATCGAGGAAGCCTATCAGACTCCGGCTTCCAATATGATGCGTGTGAACGGGGAACCCGCTATTGGTATTGCTATTTCTACGGTTCCGAAGGGGAACGTGGTGGATATGGCCGATGCGGTAAAAGAAAAGATAGATTGGTTTACATCCGAGATGCCTGAAGGATATGCTCTTTCCTGCATTTATGATCAAGGGTACGAGTCTGCCGTGGCAAATCGGGGGTTCATTGTCAACCTAATCGTTTCCGTGCTGACTGTCGTGGCGATATTGCTCTTCTTTATCGGTTTTAAAAACGGGTTGTTAATTGGCAGTGGGTTGGTGTTTTCCATTTTCGCCACGTTGATCGTGATGTTTGCTGACGGGATTGCCTTGCAGCGTATGTCTTTGGCCGCGATTATCATTGCCATGGGTATGCTGGTGGATAATGCGATCGTGGTATCGGACTCCGCATTGGTGAATATGCAACGGGGGATGCGCAAGCGGATGGCCATTATGAGGGCTTGTTCTGCGACGGCTTTGCCATTATTAGCCGCAACGGTTATTGCTATCCTGACTTTTATGCCAATTTATTATTCACCGCATATTACGGGGGAATTGCTGTCTTCGATGGTTGTTGTGATCGGGGTGTCATTGATATTTAGTTGGGTATTTGCCCTCACGCAAACGCCGTTCTTCATACAGGAATTCGTGCGTCGTCCACGTCCGGACGAGTTGACGGCAGAGTTGTTTACTGGTAAATGGTATGATCGTTTCCGACGCTCGTTACGGGTGGTGATCCGTCATAAATATGTGGTGGTGGGTTGTCTTGTGGTTATGCTTTGCGTGTCGGCGTGGAGTTTCCGGTTTATCCCGAAAGTTTTCGTGCCTTCGTTGGATAAACAATATTTCACGGTCGATATGTGGTTGCCGGAAGGGACCCGTATTGAAGAAACTGACCGGGTGGCGGACGATATGGCTGATTATGTCAGCACTTATCACGAGATGGAGATGGTGTCGGCTTTTGTGGGGCGAACTCCACCACGATATTATTTATCGAACGTGTCATTCGGGCCCCAGTCCAATTATGCTCAATTATTGATAAAATGTAGAACATCGTCGGAATCCCGTCAGCTACATGCCGTGTTACAAGATTCTCTCCCGGCGAAATACCCAGAGGCGTTTATCAAGGTGAATAGTTTCGAATTGAGTCCGTTGAACGAGGCGTTGATTGAAGCTCGTTTTCTGGGACCGGACCCGGCGGTGTTGGATTCTTTGGTGGGTGTTGCCGTGGATATTATGCGTCGCAATCCGAAAGTGGCGGATGCCCGTAACGAGTGGGGAAGTATGGCGATGATGATTCGTCCGGTGTATGATCCCGTGAAGGCCGGGGCCTTGGGGATCACGAAGGCGGATATGATGCAGTCGGTGAAATCCATTCAAGACGGGTTGACGGTTGGCGTGTATCGGGATGACGAGAAGAAGGTACCCGTGTTGTTGAAATCTGCCGGGGTGAATATTACGAATGCCGAGGCTTTGGGTAATTTCTCCGTGTGGAATGGGGTGAATTCTGCCCCTCTGTCGCAAGTGACGGAACGGATTGAAACCACGTGGGAGTTCCCACAGGTACGGACGTACAATCGGCAGTTGTCCATGGCCGCCATGTGCGGGGTGAAACCGGGTACTACTATGGCGGAAGTACACGGGGAGATTCGGGCAGAAGTTGAGAAAATACAACTCCCTGAGGGATATACATTCTTTTGGGATGCTCAATTCAAGGATCAAAAGGAGGCCATACAGGCCATCGTGATGTATTTCCCGTTGGCATTCCTGTTGCTTGTTGTCATTCTGGTGGCCTTGTTCGGAAACTTCCGGCAACCAATCATTATTCTTTGCGTGTTACCTTTGTCACTGATTGGCGTGGCTGTCGGGATGTTGCTCACGGGATTTGATTTCGGGTTCTTCCCTATCGCGGGATGGCTGGGATTATTGGGTATGATTATTAAAAACGTGATTGTGTTGATTGATGAGATCAACGTGCAGCACGGGAACGGGGTGGACTTGTACACTTGTATCGTGGAGGCCACGGTTGTACGTACCCGTCCGGTTTTGATGGCTGCAACAACCACGATCTTCGGGATGGTTCCTTTGTTGTTTGATATTGCTTTCGGGGGGATGGCAGCCACGATTATTTTCGGGTTGACATTTGCCACGCTATTGACGCTGTTTGTTACCCCGGCTCTTTATGCTATATTTTATAATGTAAAAGAAAATCAACGATGAAAAAGATATTTGTATTAGGTTGTATGCTGGCGGGTGCGTTTACCGTGTCCGCCCAACAAAGCTCTCTTCTTGAGAAATACCGGAACATGGCTTTGGAATATAACCATGATCTCAAGGCTGCGGAAAAGAATATTTCGGTGAGTATGGAACTGGAGAAATCCGCCCGTGCCGATTTGAAGCCGAAAGTGGAGGCGGGAGGAAATTTTCAGTACACGGGAAATCCCATGGAACTATCGGTAGATGTGCCTTCGTTGGGACGTTCCGTGGGGTTTAAGGGAAAAAATATGAAATACGGGGTGTCGATGTCGCTCATGCAACCGCTTTATACCGGGGGATGGGTGCTTGAATCGATTCGGATGGCCCAGTCACGGCAAGCCGTGGCGGCACAACAGGCGGAGGTGGTGAAGAATGCCGTGTGTTACCAGACGGATATTCAGTATTGGAACACGGTGGCCCGGCAGGAGATCGTGGGCGTGGCCACGGATTTTCGAAATTCGATGTCCTCGTTGGTAAAAACGATCCGGGAGAGAGTGGATGCCGGGTTGGTGGACCCGCAGGATTTATTGATGGCGGAGGTGCAACTGAACGAGGCGGAGTACCGTCTGTTGCAAGCAAAGAGTAATTTCGAGACGGGGCGTATGGCTTTAAATTCGATTATCGGGTTGGAGTTGTCTAACCCGACCATGATAGAAGAGAATGTTCCTTTATTGCTGGTTGAGGATTCGGTTCTTCGGGGAAACGGGAGTAATCGGCCGGAGATCAGGATGGCCGAGGAACAGGTGAGGATGGCGGAAAGTGCGTTGCGATTGAATGATGCGCAGTATAAGCCACAGGTCTATGTCGGGGTTGACGGGAGTTATTCTTCTCCGGGGTATAATTTCCGCACGGATATGGACCCGAATTACGTGGCGTATGCGAAAGTATCCATCCCGGTGTTTGAGTGAGAAGAGAGCTTCCCGGGGGCAAGTCGGTATGGCTTCCGATCAGTTGAACCGGGTGAAAGACAACGTGGCACTGGAAGTACAGACGGCACGGCTGAATTTGTTACAGGCACTGGAACAGGTGAAATTGACGGGAAATTCGTTGGAGAAGGCCAAAGAAAATGAGACGAAAGCGTTGGAGCGGTATGGGGAGGGAAAAACGTCTATATTGGAAGTGATCGATGCTCAGACCTATCGGGAGAATTCGCAACTTAATTACGTGCAGGCTAAAACGGAGGCGCAGAGCTATTATTCCGGGTTAATAAAAGCCTTGAACGCGTACGAATCTTTGTAAATTAGACTAACTTTGCTGAATAGATTGGAGTATAATATGACTAAGAAACTGGATATTTTGCTGTATGCCGGATTATTTTCCGGGTTGGGGGTATTTTCATATCTCCTGTTAGTGAGTTATTCCGGTTTTTCACCATTGGTACAGGAAGAGTTGTATTCTTTCGGGGCTTGTCTGTTCTGTATTCTTGCATTTAATATTTTAGGGTATTTCACAATGCGTATCAGCTCGTGGCTGAACGTGAGCTACGCTTTGAATATCCGGAGAAGGTGGAGGATCGTTGTGATTTACTTGTTGGTGATGTTGATGTTCTTTTTGCTGAACTATGGTTTACTAGTTTCGGCTAAGTTACTGGCGGGGGCATCGCGTCCTTTTACTTTCTATGCCGGGGGAAAGTTCGTACTGGTTCTCGTTTGGTTGGTGGAATTAGTTATCTTGGGGTTGTTGCTGGCTTTCAGGGCTATACGAGAGATGTTGCGGTTACAGCAACATACTGCGGCTTTGCAGGAAGAGAATAATACGGCGCGGTACGTGGCTTTGCAGAATCAAGTGAATCCGCATTTCCTGTTTAATAGTCTCAACACGCTGATTGCCGAGATCGAGTATAATCCTCGTAATGCCGTGGAGTTTACCCGGAATCTTTCGAATGTTTATCGTTACGTGTTGCAATGTCAGGATAAGACTCTTGTGACGTTGGGAGATGAACTAGATTTTCTGGATGCTTTCCTGTTTTTGCATAAAGTGAGATTGGGAGATTGTATTACCTGCGATATTGAAGTGCCGGATGATTGCCGGGAACGGATGGTGCCACCGCTGACGTTGCAATTGCTGGCGGAGAACGTGATCAAGCATAATTCGATTTCTGCCACTCATCCGATGAGGATTGCCATTTGGGTTGATGATAATTTTCTGGTAGTGAGTAATTTGGTTCACCCTAGGAAGGATGTCCAGTCTTCCGGAATCGGGCTTCAGAATCTGGCAAACCGCTGTAAGTTGATTACAGGTAAAGAGATAGAAATAGTTGATAAATTAGGTGCATTTACAGTAAAAATACCTTTTGCTGATGAATAATTTGAAAGTAGCCATTATTGAAGATGAGGTGCCGGCAGCCCGTTTGCTACACTCTATGCTCCGGCGATTGCGTCCCGCTTGGGAGGTTATGGTTTTGCCGGGGAGCGTGGAAGAGGCGGTGCAATGGTTTGCCGAGAACCCGCATCCGGATTTATTGTTTCTGGATATTCAGTTATCGGATGGAGATTCGTTCAGTTTTCTGACATCTGCTCGCCCTTCTTCCGTGATTATTTTTACCACGGCTTATGATCAGTACGCAATTCGGGCTTTCACGGTAAATAGTGTAGACTATATCCTGAAACCCGTGGATGAGAAACGTTTGCTTGAGGCGATCGTGAAATATGAAACACTGGTTGCTGCAAATACATCTCCGGAAAACGGTTACTTGGATGTTATCCTTGATAGTCTCCGGCATCGGGAGAAAGCCTATCGTACTCGCTTTCTCATTGCGGGAGGGGAACGTTTCCGTCCGTTGGAAGTGAGTGACGTGGCTTATTTCTATTCCGAGAATAAAATCACATTTGCGGTGACCTATACCGGGCAGGAACATATTGTTGACCTTTCTTTGAATAAGTTGGTGGAACAATTGGACCCAGATCTGTTCTTCCGAGCTAATCGACAAGTATTGCTTTGCGTGAAAGCTATTAGTCATGTGGAACCTTATTTTAACGGTCGAATTGTGGTTTTCGTGAAACCACCCTATAAATCACAGATTATTATTAGCGAGGAAAAGATTACAGCATTTAAGTTGTGGTTGAATTTTTGATGTAATACATTCCCGTTTGAAGATAAACAGAAAAGAGGCTTTTTAGCCTCTTTCTGTTTGATGGTGGAGTAGTGGGGGATCGAACCCCAGTCCAAACACGGAATCCATATGCTTTCTACATGCTTAGCTTTTTGTTGGTTTTCGAATATAGCCCGGAAAAAAGCACCCAAACTATACCTTAGTTTCTGTTATTTCATCAGCACCACGAAACAAGATGTTGACTAACCTCGTATTGCCTGCACCCCGGATGCTGGTTGGCACAAGGTGGGACCGCCAGCGGGATGTCTCGTCTCCACTACCTTGAGCGGAGATTAAGCCTCAATCTACTATGATTCGATTAGGCAGCAAGAGCGTAATTTCTTTCGCCAATTAAAATTTTGCGTCCGGGATTAACGGGCCGGCTTCACTACGCCCGACATGCTTACATACCTATTCTTCATGCTGTCAAATCCACGTCTACCCCATAGATATGTGGATGCAAAGATACGAATATAATTGAAAATGGAGAATTGAAAATTGAAAATTATTCCATCAGATGCTCGATGAGGATTTTGACTCCGATAGCGATGAGGATGATTCCCCCGAATAATTCGACGTTGATGCCTTTGATTTTTCCGAAACGGTAACCACTGATAACTCCGATCAGGGAGAGGGCGAATGTCACGAAACCGATGATGAAGGCAGGGAAATAGATGCTTGTTTTAAGGAAGGCCATACTGACTCCGACGGCAAGGGCATCTATACTGGTGGCAACTCCCAGTGTGAGCAAGGTTTTGGTGGAAAAGGACGAGATGGTGGTTTCTTCTTCCCCAAAAGATTCGTAGATCATCTTACCACCTAGAAAACCAAGAAGGATAAAGGCAATCCAGTGGTCGAAGGCGGTAATGTACGAGCTGAAGCTGACTCCCATGAGCCAACCGAGCAAGGTCATCCCTCCTTGAAAAATTCCCATGGTAAGGGCCAGACGTAAAGACTGCCGCATGCAGAAAGGGCGCATGACAATTCCACCGCTGATACTTACGGCAAGACTATCCATGGCTAATCCGACTGCAATCAATAATATGGTGATAATTCCCATGCGCGAAATTTTTGACAAAAGTATAAAAATGATGAAGGAAATGAGCGTAAAAAATGTAACTTTGTATAGATAGAGTGATTATTTATAATAAATATAGATATGAATTTGCAAACGAAGATCACGATTGTTGCTCCAGATTTTTCAATAGATTATAATTCCAAGCTGATGATGTTGGGATCGTGTTTCGCGGAAAACATAGGGAGTAAGTTTTCCTATTATAAATTTGACGTAGATGTAAATCCTTGTGGGATAATTTATAACCCGTTATCCGTGGCCAATGTATTACGTTTAATCATGGAAGGAAAACGATTTGAAAAAAACGATTTGAGAAAGGTAGGGGAGAAATGGGTGAGCCTGTATCACCATGGGGCATTCTCGTCAACCGATCCGGACGAGTGTCTGAGCCGGATAAATGGACGTTTGGAGAAAGCTGCGGAAGAACTTTGTTCTTTAGATTTGTTGGTAATTACTTGGGGAACAGCTTGGGTGTACAAGCACGTGCGGGAAAATATGATCGTGTCGAATTGTCACAAGATCCCTGCGCAAGAGTTTGAGCGTAGTCGTTTGAGCGTGGAAAATATTGTGGAGGAATACGTGGAGTTAATCGAGCGTCTGCGAGAGATAAATCCTGGACTTCGCATATTATTCACGGTAAGCCCGATCCGGCATTGGAAGGATGGCGCTCATGGTAATCAGTTGAGTAAGGCTACATTATTGTTGGCTATCGATCAATTGCGGGAAAAACTGGAGTACGTGTATTATTTCCCGGCTTACGAAATCGTGTTGGATGAATTGCGGGACTATCGTTTTTACGCGGATGATATGTTACACGTGTCTGGCTTCACGGTAGATTACATTTGGGAACGTTTCCTGTATAGCTTTATCACTCCCGATGTGTTGGGGTTAATGAATCAGATCGGGCGAATCAATAAAGGAATGGCACATCGACCTTTCGATTCGAAGTCCGAGGATTATCAACGTCTGGTAAAGAAAATGTTGGCTGAGATGGCTATGATTTCCCATTCCTACTCGATGATTGATTTTTCGGCAGAAGAGGAAAAACTAAGGAATTTAAAGTTTAGAATTTAAAATTTAGAATTGCACAGGAGGCACCGCAACCGTATCTTGCTCCACGACGGGATTCAATTCTTGTAGGTAAATAGTTGTTTTTACCGGGTATGCACCTGAATATTTTTTACGGATTCGTTTCAAGGCGGGGATGGCTTCTATGCGGGTGCGGAAATTACCTACCCGGATTTTGAAATCGGGATCAGTGTATTGCAGG
>OGLE01002735.1_pt1 | contig 10683 bp, 5 predicted proteins | sample 1572671 | NCBI WGS metagenome assembly OGLE01 (sample SAMEA2581923, study PRJEB24529) | metagenome | biome: Human gut stool | place: China | collected 2011 | reverse complement strand
TTTACTCGTTGTTTTACAAAGCATTTTAATGTAACTCCGAGTAGCTTGTTAGAAGATTGAGCATAAATCTTATTTCTTTGTCTTAGTCGGAAACCTGTGTCAATCGTCATAGGTTTCCGGCTTTTTTATGAGTATATTCTTTTTACAGGGGTACTGTTTTACTCAGAAAGGTGGAAATTTTCATGATTTTCATTTATCCACCTATAAAAACCGTTTGTCCACCTTCTTCATTATTTATGTTTTTACATTTGGACCATTGAAATAAACGTTTTTTGTTAAATAAAGACTTCCGTACTATGAAACATGGCTAGAAAAAGTCAGTCTTGGTGCTGTTGAAATATGATGTATGAGGATAGAAGTCTGAGTTTTTAAGTGGAATATTACTTTATTAATAATTTAAATTTAATACCATTAAAATGAAAAAACATTTGATTTTTTCCGCAATGCTTGGTTTGTGTGCCTTGGGTGGTACGGCGATGTATCCCGTATCCGTCATGGCTGCTGTAGCACAATCACCGGCTATTAAGGTTAGTGGACAGGTGGTTGATGAACAAGGTGAACCCTTGTTGGGTGCTACTATTAGGGTGAAAGACACTTCAATCGGAACAACTACTGATTTGGATGGAAATTTCCAGTTGGAGGTGCCTGGCAATGCTGTCCTGCTGATAAGCTATGTGGGCTATAAGGAACGTGAGGTAGCAGTTCGTAACCGTGCTATCCTCGAACCTATTCAGTTGCAGAGTGATACTGAAATGTTAGAGCAGGTAGTGGTAATTGGTTACGGTACACAGAAAAAGTCAGATTTGACCGGTTCTGTGGCAGTAGTAGATGCAGAGGCCTTGAAACAAGTATCTCATTCCAATATTTCATCTATGTTGGAAGGTAAGGTTGCAGGTGTACAGATTACTTCTGACGGTCAGCCTGGTGCCGATCCTACTGTACGTATTCGTGGAGTTGGATCTTTCGGTAGTACTGCCCCGCTCTATGTTATCGACGGAGTACCGATGGGAACTTCCATTCGTGATTTCTCTTCTAATGATATTGAAACTATTCAGGTGTTGAAAGATGCTTCTGCAGCAGCTATTTATGGTTCTCGTGCGGCAAATGGTGTAGTTATCATCACTACCAAGCGCGGACAGAAGGACCAGCCGCTGAAAGTAGATTACAACGGATATTTTGGTGTGGACTACATTCCTAAAGGCGTGTATGATGTAATGGATGCTGATCAGTATAGTCAATATCTGGGTCAGGCTTGCGCCAATTCAAATACTCCGTTACCGGGAGGATATAGACTTGACAGTGCTACTGGGAAATACCATTTCCAGGATAATACCAACACCGACTGGTTCGATGAAGTATTTAAAACAGGTATCCGCCAGAATCACAATGTAAACTTGTCTGGAGGTAGTGCTCATAGCACCTATAACGTATCATTGGACTATTTTAACCAAAAAGGAACACTGGAAGGTGCTGGTCCTAATTATGAACGTTTTACGGCGCGTGTAAATAACTCCATGGATACTAAGTTTATCAAGTTCCAGACCAGCGTGGTCTATTCTCATTCAGACCAGGACAATATGGGATTGTCAAATGCTTCGGAATACGTGCAGGGATTGTATGGTGATGTTACCAATGTACTTCGTGGTACGTTACTGATGCAGCCGACAATCAAGGCCTACGATCCTTCCACTTGGGTACTTGACGACAAAGTAGGAGCAGCAAGTGACTATGATTATGATGCTTATGGATATGGTGTGTATTACGATGATATTCATGGTGATATTTCCGCTTCTAACCCCTTGCTGATTAATAATCTGTTACAACGTAATACTCGTGTAGACCGTTTTGTGGGAACTGCTTCAGCTGATGTGGATGTTCTTAAGATGTTTGGCCTAGAAAATAAGAATCACAAGCTGAATTATAAAATCAATTTGTCTTACAGTATGACCCATGCTAAGGACTTTACCTGGATTCCAGCTTGGGTGCAGAGCAACCGTGTTTACCTGGCTAAGAGTAACGAACGTCTGGATAAAAATTCACGTGATTACAAGGATGCGCTGATTGAGAACTTGCTTACTTATGATGGAACTTTCGGTAAGCACCATATTAACGTAGTAGCAGGTCAGACTTACGAAGAGGAAAATACAGATTTGTTGAACGGATGGGCATTGAATTTCACTGAACCGTATTTCTTGCAGCTTCAGAATGGTTCCGATACATATTCCTCAAGTTTCGAATATAAGCATGCCATTCTGTCTTATATCGGCCGTATCAATTATAACTATGATGATAGATACCTGTTCTCGGCTACTGTCCGTCGGGATGCAAGTTCTCGCTTGTCCAAGAATATTCGCTGGGGTACTTTCCCGTCTGTATCTTTAGGTTGGCGTTTTGATAAGGAGTCTTTCTTCCCCTTCAGCACGGATGTAGTAAATATGTTCAAGGTACGTGGAAGCTATGGTGAACTTGGTAATGAGAATATCGGTGAATATGTATATCAGGCTGTAATGTCACGTAATAATATGACTTACAGTTTCAATAACTCGCTTGTAACAGGTTCGGCTGTATCTACTTTTGTAGACAATAACTTGGCATGGGAAAAGAAGAAAACGTATAATGTGGGTATCGACCTTGCTTTGTTCAATAACCGTTTAGAGTTTACGGCTGAATGGTACAAAAATACAAGCACCGACCTGTTGTATAGTGTACGTGTTCCAGAACAGGCTGGTGTGTCTAATTCTACCGTTACAATGAATGCAGCTTCAATGAATAACTCCGGTTTTGAATTTGCAGCTACATATCGTAATCGTGATCACGCTTTCAAGTATGAAGTTTCGGGTAACCTCAGTACACTTCGTAACCGTGTGACTTCTTTGGGAATCGGTACAGATTCTTCTATTAACGGTGCATATATCACTAACGTAGGTCAGGAAATCGGTCGGTTTTACGGTTGGGTATACGAGGGAATTGCCCGTACACAGGAAGATTTGGATAACCATGCTACTCAGGACGGTGCCAATGTGGGTGACTGCCTTTACAAGGATGTAAACGGTGATGGAGTAGTAAACGGTGATGACCAGACAGTGCTGGGCAGCGGTATGCCGAAAATTAATTTCGGACTTAATGCCCGTTTCGAGTATAAGGGATTTGACTTGAGTATCGCTACTTACGGTGCATTAAACTATCATGTAGCCGATGATATTTACAATTCACTTAATTCTTGCTATGGTTATGGTAATAAGGATGTGGCTATACTCGATGCCAACCGTTTTAGTGAAGATGGAACGACTTATCTTTCCAACGTGCCGCGGACTTATGTAGTGAACAACGCCAGCTTGGCTTGGAACGATTTGTTCAGTTCACGTAAAATCCAGAATGCTGCTTATTGGAAGATTGCTAATGTGGAATTGGGCTATAACTTCCCCAATAAGTGGTTTGGTAAATATGTGTCAGATGTACGTTTCTATGTTTCCGCACAGAACCTTTATACGTTTACTGGCTATCATGGCTATAATGTGGATTATGCAGGAGGTACATTTACTCCGGGTTATAACTTCTGTTCTTTCCCGACTGCACGTACCTTCATGTGTGGACTTCATTTTACATTCTAATCGTTATACTATTAAAAAACATATCAAATGAAACTATATCAATATTCACTTGCCTGCATGTTGGGGCTTGGTATCTTAGCTTCTTGCGCAGACAGATTGGACCTGGTAAATCCTAACCAGCAGACTTCGGGGTCGTTCGGTTATACTATAGATGATTTGGAAGAAAGTGTGATTGCTGCCTATAATCATATCCGTATTGAGGGAACGTATGCACGTACAGGCTATACCATTGACATAACTCGTGGTGATGAGGTTTGGAACTCATCTCAACAATGGTACTTGCCTTTCGATGATTTGAATGTACCGTTTACTGATGCTATTACCTTTTGGCCTTGGCGTGACTGGTATTATACAATCAATACTTGTAACTTTATCATTTCACGTTGTGGTGAGGATGATAGTCAGCTTTCAGAACGAATGAAATATGTTAAGGGGCAAGCTCTTTTTCTGCGCGGATTGTCTTACTATAATTTGGCTGGCTATTATCAGAATCCGCCTCTGATTACAGATTATGATGATTATTCCACATTGGAAACAATATATGTGCCCAACAGTTCATACGATGCTGTACTTGATCAGGTAGAGAGTGATTTTAAGGATGCCATGGGAATGTTGCCATCACGTGATGAAGGAGGTGAATGGGCAAGTGGTCGTGCTACTTGTGGTTCTGCAGCAGGTTATTATGCTCGTACGCTGATGGTACGTCACAAGTTTACCGAGGCTCTCACTGTGTTGGAGGATATTATCGGTAAGAAGTATGGTACTTACCGGTTGATGCCTAATTACGGTGATAATTTCCGCGAAGGTTCAGCTTACGAAAACAATGATGAAAGTCTCTTTGAAGTACAATTCCTGGACTACGGTTCACAAGGAACCGATGACGAGTGGACACCGGTAAATACCAGTCCTAATGCTACACAGGGGCATGCTATTGAAAGTAACTTGGCTCCTGGTGCTTTCAGTGGCTGGTCTGATTTGGCAGCTTCACCTTGGTTGTACGAGCTGTTTAAAGGTGAAAGAACTAAGGATGGTGGGTTAGATCCTCGTCTTTATTGGACGCTTGGTACGTATGAAAACGAGTGGGAAGGATTTGAATATGGTAATGTAGCCTATTCAAAAGTTCTTACGGCTGCTGACAAAAATATTATTACTCATAACGGTAATGGTGGTATTCCTATTGCGAAGAATACTAATTTCCGTACAGGGCTGTATAGTTCTGTTACGACAGGTTTGCGATGTGGTATTAACTTACGCTTGATGCGTTATTCTGACGTGTTGCTTCGTGCTGCTGAATGTGAGAACGAAGTAAACGGGCCTAACGAAAAGGCTATTGGCTGGATAAATGAGGTACGTAGTCGTGCTGGTCTTCCGGATTTGAAGTTGGAAGATTTTGACACACCTGACAAGCTGTTCGAACAGATTGCTAATGTGGAACGTCCAAAGGAATTCGGTTGTGAATTCGGACGAGGCTTTGACCTTATTCGCTGGGGATTCTTTTATGATAACGGACGTTTGCAACAACTTAAGGAGCATGGCACTTTCCGTCGGTCCAATGATCCCGACAAGTTGCTTGAACCGGTTAGCTACAGCAGTATAGGTTCTGATTCTGAATTGAAATGCTCGTTCGATAGCTATTTACCGGGACATGAGTTCTTGCCTATTTATCAGGATTTACTTAATACGAATCCGAATCTGAAGGGAAATTCAGCCAATTATGGTACTGATAATTCAGCTTACTTTAAAGAGAAAGGATGGACGGTACGTCCGGTCGTAAATTTGGATGAATAAAAATAAAAGAAATGCTCTCCTTTTCCATTCCTTTATTGGGAATAGGGAGGCTTTAATCAAACTTAGTTTATATTTAGAATTATGAGACATCTCAATAAATTATTGTGTGCCTGTAGCTTTGTAGCCTTGGGGTTGCCGGTCTTGACAGGCTGTGAAGGTGGCGAACTATTTGATGTGAACGCACCTGACTGGATTTCCGATAAAGTGCAGGAAATAGAGGATTCAGAGAATAATAATAAGGAAGATATCTATACATTTGGAAGTACTGATTACTCAAGTGCATTTTGGACTGAGTTTTCTAAGTATTATGTGGTTCCAGATGGTAAAATATGGACTGCTGAATTTGAACTCCATATTGATCCGAATGCAACAAATACTTATAAGAATTTTGCTCTTGTTATGACTAATGATGTAGATCGTGAGGGTGAAGGATATAAGGAGTATGGTGTAATGCGATATGACCATCAGCCGTCTGGTAATTCAGAATGGGGAAGTTATATAAATCGTTCTTACGTACAGAGTACACTTACTTTTGAGACTGATACTGATGAAGGTATTGAAAAACTTGGAGGAAAGGTTACACTTACAGTAGATAGAACAGTAGAAGACTTTTTTGCCGTTACGATGACCAATGGTGTCGTGACTAAGACTTATGAACAACCCTATGAGTGGGAGAACTTGAATGCAGAAGCAAGCAATACCAATATTCGTTGTTTCCTTGTTGTGGAAGGTTCTTACATTGATTTCCTTAGCTCAAAAATAGGAACTACAGGTGGTAATGTTTCTGCAGATAAAAATCCGAAATCAATGGTACTGAAAAATGTACCACAATATGTGGATGCTGGGACTTCTCTTGAAGAAGCTATGGCTGGAGTTACAGCGGAAGTTACTTTTGAAGATGATGCAACAAAAATTGTTTCTGCTTCTGAACTTAGTTTCACTGCAATTCCTGATATGGATACTCCGGGTGCAAAGACACTTGTTGCTGCATATAACAAGACGTTTAAAGGTGAAAATTGCGATACTCCTATTATGGCCTATGCTAATTTTGAGGTGGTAGAAAAAATCGTATCTATTGAGGTGACAACTCAACCGACTCGTACTACTTACTATTATTATACATCATCGGCTACAGCGAGCTTGAATAATCGTACTTTGGCTTTTGACCCTACCGGAATGGTTGTCAAAGCGACTGATTCTTCTGGAAAAACGAGAGTACTTGATAATTCAAGACTTACCTTCTCAACAGTTCCGGCTAAGGTTGGCCTACAAATCGTAACAATTACTGCTGAGGCAGGAATTACAGCTACGGTAAATGTGATTGTAAAAGAATCACAGGTCTTGGAGGTGACGAATAATAAGACAACCGTAGGTACAATGGATAATTCTACGCCTTTTTGGGGAGATTTTTCTGATGAGTTTAATGTACCTGTAGGTGAAACTAGATTTATTAAGTTTACCAATTTTACTAGTAGAGTGGAAAACTATCACAACTTTGTAGTGGTATTACGTAAATCAAACTTAATAGAATATGCGGTAGTTCGTGCTGATAACTATGGATGGGGAGATGGATATGCAGCTTGTCTTACTAGTGGAGGTCAAGCAGATTGGGTTGCTTGGCGGGATGAAATGAATGGTGCTAAAGTAACTGTTTATGTGACTAATTGTGGCAATGGTACAGCGGATGTACAGGCAGTGATGGTAGGAAATGCTGGCACAACTTCTACACAGTATTATTTAGGTATTAATACTATAGACCCTAATGATTTGAACTTTGCGCTGACAGTTGAAAACGCTCATCTCATATTTGGTGAATAATAATTATTTTTCTCAATCATACATGCCGTTATTCTTGTGAACGACGGCATGTTTTAAATAAAACTTACAAATGAAAAAACTATCATTTCTTTTCATATCCCTGCTGACAGCGTTTGCTTTTACGGGTTGTACTGATGGGTTGGATAACATCGAATACAATCCAAGCAACGGGGTGATTTTGTCAGCTCCTGTGTCGGCTGCGGCAACAAGTTCTTCACTGACCGTTACTTCTACGATGAATGGTAATGTGGGTGTCGTACTTAAAAAAGGTTTCTGCTATAGTGCAAACGTACAGAATCCTACTATCAAAGATTATGTAGTAGATGCAGATGAAAACTTCAGTGCTACTATCACAGGTCTGATGGGAGGAACTACCTATTATATTCGTGCATACGTTTACGGTGACAGTCGTTATGTCTATTCGGAGACATTTACGGTTACTACGGGAGTAGCTTCTCTCGAAGAATATGTAGCACCGGCTTATGTAGATAACTATGTGGATATTGCAGCTTGGTCTAGCCGAGGAAAGTGGAATCTGGCTAACGTACATGACCCTACAGTGGTACTGGCTGAGGATGGATATTATTACATGTATCAGACAGACGCTTCATACGGTAATGCTCATCAGGCAGGTGGACACTTTCACGGACGTCGTTCGAAAGACTTGGTGAACTGGGAATATTTAGGAGGTACCATGAAAGAACTTCCTGAATGGGTTATTCCGAAGTTGAATGAAATTCGTACTGAAATGGGATTGGAAGCTACTACGGCTAACTCAGCTGATTTCGGTTACTGGGCACCTTGTGTACGTAAAGTAAAAGATGGATTGTACCGTATGTATTATTCTATCGTTTGTCCTGGAACAATAAGTGGTGACGGTACCTGGAGTGAACGTGCTTTCATTGGTTTGATGGAGAATGATAATCCGGCTAACAATGACGGATGGGTAGATAAAGGCTATGTAATTACCAATGCTTCGGATAAGGGATTGGACTTTAATGTGGCAGCGAATAATTATGAAAATAGTTATTATAAATGGAATGCCATCGATCCGAGTTACTTTATTGACAAGGACAGCAAACATTGGTTGATTTACGGTTCCTGGCATAGTGGTATCGCTTTGGTGGAACTGGATGCAGAAAGTGGTAAGGTAAAGGCTGAACTGCCTAAGCCTTGGGGTACTACAGGGGAAGAAATTGCTGCGTATGGGAAACTGATAGCTACCCGCAACATGCGTAGTCGTTGGCAAGCTTCGGAAGGTCCGGAAATAATTTATCATGATGGATATTATTATTTGTTCCTGGCATACGATGAGCTGTCTGTGGCTTACAATACCCGTGTGGCACGTGCCGAACATATTGAAGGCCCGTATTTTAGTATGGATGGTACGAATGTGACTACAAATGGAGGTGATATTCTTCCAGTGGTAACACATCCTTACAAATTTAATGGTAGCGATGGCTGGGTAGGTATTTCTCATTGCTGTGTATTTGATGATGGAAATGGCAACTGGTATTTTGCCTCACAAGGACGTTTCCCGAAAAATGCGGGAGGCAATGCATCAAGTAACGACCTCATGATGGGGCATGTACGTAAAATCCGTTGGACAGAAGATGGCTGGCCGCTTGTAATGCCTGAACGTTATGGTGCTGTGCCGCAGGATAAAATAGAAGAAAGTGAGCTGATTGGTAACTGGGAACATATTGACCTTTCTTATTCTTTCGGAAATCAGAAAACTTCTACTCAAATGACGTTGACAGACGATCATAAAGTGTCTGCAGGACCTTGGGCAGGAGCTACATGGTCTTATGATGCAGAAAATCAGGTTTTAACAGCTAACGGTGTAAAGCTGTATTTGCAGCGTGAAACTGATTGGGAGGCATCTCCGAGAACTCACACTATCGTCTATGCAGGTTATGGCGGTAATAATAAGACTTATTGGGGAAAAAAGAGCAAATAACTCCGTTTGTATCCTCATGCAACTATAATGTGGAGAATATAACAAAAAATGAGTAATTCTGCTTGCAGTATTACTCATTTTTTGTTTTGATTTTCTATGTAATGTTTTATTGCATTTTTGTTTATGTAAGCCATGAAACACATCATCTTTTCATTTTGTTTGTTGGCTGCAGCAAGCGCAGCTTACGCTTCTTCTCCTAAGAAGTCGTCGGTCATCCCGGCCAGCAAAGTCATGACCCATGACCCAGTGCTGGCTAAGCAGGGTGATACCTATTACCTCTTTGCTACCGGACAGGGAATTTCCGTCATGTCTTCAAAAGACCTGAAGAACTGGAAGTTTGAAAAACCGGTATTCGAGGAAGCACCGCAATGGGCGGTAGAAACCGTGAAAGGTTATAACGGACACACGTGGGCACCGGATATTATTTTCCATAACGGACTTTATCATTTGTTTTATTCATGTTCGGCATTTGGAAAGAATACTTCCGCTATCGGTCATGCTACGAATCCTACACTCGACCCTTCCAGTCCTGATTTCAAGTGGACAGACCATGGAAAAGTAATTCAATCGGTACCTAACCGGGATATGTGGAACGCCATTGATCCCAATATCATTATTGATGAAAACGGTACACCCTGGATGAATTTCGGCTCATTCTGGGATGGCATCAAGATGGTAAAACTGACCCCTGATATGAATGGAGTGGCCCAGCCGGAAGAGTGGTATTCACTTTCTCGCCGTCAACGAACCTTTAATCTGGATGAAGAGAATGCGGGTGACGGAGCGGTTGAGGCGCCTTTTATCATGAAGCACGGTGATTATTATTATCTGTTCGTATCGTTTGATTATTGTTGCAAGGGATTGAAAAGCAACTATAAAGTCATGGTGGGACGTTCGAAGGCTGTCACAGGGCCTTATTTAGACAAAGACGGAAAGGCCATGGATAAGGGAGGCGGCTCATTAGTGATTCAGGGGAATAAGGATTATGCCGGAGTAGGTCATAATGCAGCTTATCATTTGGATGGGAAGGATTATTTTATTTCCCATGCCTATTCCGTGGCAGAAGAGGGAGCTCCCAAATTGATTATTCGTGAAATGACGTGGACACCAGACGGGTGGCCAATCGTAAACTTCTAAAAGTGATGCTTGCAGGGATGCCGCAGGGAGTATGTGTACTTCTGAGCGGCATCTTTTTTGTATGGATATTGCATGATTTTTGGTAGTGTTTTAGTAAAAATTTTATTGTTGATTTCACACTTAATTCCTATTTTTGTCCTGATTAGTAATTATCTGGAAAAACACCTATGAAAAAACAAGTACTTTTTGGCACATTGGCATTATTGGCCTCTCAGGCATTTGCCCAGCAGGCAGTGGTCACCGGCCCTGATGCTCGTTTGAAACTCGACTTTCAGTTGCAGGATGGCAAGCCTGTCTATTCGGTGACCTACGATGGAAAGACCGTGCTGGAGAACTCTCCTCTCGGCTTTGTATCCAATATCGGCGACT
>OGLE01002726.1_pt1 | contig 10738 bp, 4 predicted proteins | sample 1572671 | NCBI WGS metagenome assembly OGLE01 (sample SAMEA2581923, study PRJEB24529) | metagenome | biome: Human gut stool | place: China | collected 2011 | reverse complement strand
CATGAGAAAGGTGGAATAGCATCCCCGTAGAGGACGTTCGGAAGAATTCATCAATGAAGCGGAACGCTCCGTAGGATGCCATATATAACGGGTAAATGCTGCCGGGATTCTTGCTCTTTTTCACTCTTGGGATGAGCAGAATCAGCATCACAATGTAATAGAGAATCTCAAGTTCCCTTGTGGGAAAGTGATAATGCGTTCCTGGTATAACTAAGCCAGCGCAGCAGCCAGAGACGATGCAGTTGATTCGAGCACACATCACTGTGAAGATCATGCAAATCGTAAAAATATCAAAAACGGCTTTGATATTGCGTTTTGAAACCTTTGCGCTGATGAAATAAAGCACTGGCATAAAGAACACTCCGCCGAATAAGCTCATGTTGCCAGCATCTCCGGTTTCCAGAAATGCAAATGCTTTTACACTCAAAACACCACATACCGTATGCAGCACCGAGAATGCTATCACGGCGTACCATTTCATTTGGAGTTGCCGCCGCATCCTGTACAGCCAAAATATGTTAAAGATCGTTCCAAGCAAGAGAAGAGCACTCAGGGAATAATCTTTCGTCCATGACATGGATAATTCAGCCAGTCGTGTACCCCTCAATTTGCATCACCCCCCTTCACATCTTCTTTAGTCCTCAGGCTATATGTCGTTTTTTTACTTCTCTCAGCATTGCTGCAGCTACACCAGTGCTGGGAGAAACGGGAAAACCGCATGGGGCAGGGCGCTTGTCCCTGCCCCATGCGTGGGACAATCAATCAGAGTTTTTCAATTTCCCAAACTAATCCTTATTCGGCAGAAGTCTCCGCTGCAGCAGGAGTCTCAGTGGGCTCAGCAGCAGATACGCTGGCAGTGCCGGTCTTGGAATACTTGGTAAAGTCAATGTGCATAACCACAACAACCGTTTCCGTTGCCTGGAAGCCCATAGAACTATCCAAATCAATTGTCACAGTCACAGGAACAGCATAGTAGTAATCTTTATAAGTGCCTTCTTGAGCAACCTTAAACTGGTTGGGTTTCATCGCACCAACACTGCCTTCATCACTGCCGGTCATAGCGATCACACCAGCCATGAAGTCTTTCCATGCATTGCCCGTATTGCTGGGAGTAAAGGTCATGGCAAAGTTAGCCGTAGTTCCATTCTGGGCAGTAACCTTAGCGGTCATCTTGCTCAGAACCTTGTTTACAACATTAGCGTTGCTGTTAACCGTATTCAATACGGAATTCACATCACTGGCATTACTACCCAACACGCCGTCCAAGGAATCGATGCTATTCATGATACCCAGCAAGGCGCTAACGGTGACACCGTCGCCATCAAATGCTTTCTGAGCGTCTTCACCGCTTCCAATCTTATCCACGCCTGCCTGCATCAGTTTGCCCGGCATTTCCATCGTGACCACAATGGCCTTGCTCTCATTAACGGTAATACCATAACGGCTGTTGATGGCGTCGCTATCCAGCATCTCCATCTGCAGGTGGTCAGCCAGCGTTCCGGCAAGACTCTTCACCTTAGCAACATCCTCGCCCTCGAGCTGAACAGCAATCGTGAATGCATAGGTATTGTCGCCGGTCACTTTGGCGTTGACAGTCTTATAGGTATAAACACCGTTTTCTTCTGTCATGTGATTGAGCGTATAAAAGAAACCGTCAGCCACAGAGAACAGGGCGTTCTTCAGTGCGGTGTTCTGGAAAGTACCCTTGTTGTAAACATCCTGACCATCCGCAGTCAGCACATAGCGGCCAAAGTTTTCATCCAAAGCGTTCTTCAGGTTGGTAGCAAGACCGGTGAGGAAATCATCACCAAAAGCTGCCGCGCCGGACTGAATTGCATCCACATTCAGTTTCAGCGTGTATGCAGTACCCTCCCGTTTCGCGGTAACCAGCACTGCGCCGTCATTTCCCTTGATTCCTGCTAGCTTTGCATCCAAAGCATCCCAAGCCTTTTCGGTTGCCTTGACTTCCGGCTGCTTATCGCCACAATTGCTGCACACGCCATTATTATAATTATGGCCCTTGGCGGGGATGTCTTCAGTGTAAGTCGCGCCGCAGGAGCAGGTGAAGGTCTTGACTCCAGCCTCTGTACAGGTCGCTTCCTTCGTCACGACGCCTGCATCCCAGGTGTGGGTGTGCTGCGCCGGAGGCGTATAGCTGCCACCGCCGGAACTGGTGGTACCCTTATTCACGGTAGTGGAGGAGCCGGAGCCGGTGGTACCGACCGTGGTATCCTTGCCGCTCTTGTCGGTGACAGTGATCTTCTCATCGCCGATGTTCTTGACGTCGGTTTCCTTGGTCCTAACGGTGATGTCCTTGTCGGACTCCACTTTCTTCACGGTGCCGCTGCCGGTGACGGTGGCATCCTCAGCATGGTTCTCCACATTGCCGACGGTGGTGCCGCTGCCAACATCGACCGTGGCGCCGGGAGCATTCTCGGTTACGATCACATTGTCGATCTTGGCGCCGTTCTTGGTCTCAACTGCGCTCTTTTCACCGTCCAGCGTCACATTGTCCGCGGAGGCGTTGTCCAGAATGACCTTGGAGTTGTCGCCGCTGATTACGATGTAATCGATGTTCTTGCTGCCCTTAACGGTCACTTCGATGTCATTGGCAGGCACGAGCAGCTTGTTCACCTCGCCGGTGATGGTCACATCGTCTGCCACAGCGAGGACGATACCCTTGCCATTGGCATTGACCGTCTCGCCAGCCTTGTCCGCATAGGTGCCGATGGCGCGGTCAAGAATCGTGACGGTGGCTGCGCGGGTGATGTTGTTCTGAGGAGCCAGCTGGTCGGCAGTCACGCCGCCCACAATACCGGCTCTGATCAGAGCAGCCAGCATGCCCCGGGCATAGGACGCCACCTGCGCACCGTCCGTGAACTGCGTCAGATTGGGGTTTTCGATGGGCTCGATACCCAGAGCGCGGCCCAACATGACCATGGCGCGCTCACGGGTAATGGACGCATTCGGCGTCACGGTGCCATCGCCGTTTCCTTTCAGAATGCCAGCGGCGGCACAGCGGTTGATGGCGTCATAATACCAGGCGTCCGCCGGGTTATCGATGAAGCCTGCGTCCTTTGCGGCGGGCAGCTTCAGGAGTCTTGCCAGAATGGTGGCGAGCTGTGCACAGGTAAGCTGACCGTCCGGGTCAAACTTGCCGTTGCTGCCCTGGATAATGCCGTAGCCGCTCCAGCGTTCGATGGAGGCCTCGGCCCAGTGGCCCGCGGTGTCGCCGTAGGTAGGCTCCGCCGCGCTTGCGCCTACCGTGAACAGACTGACTGCCATGGCAAACGCAAGAATGAGAGATAATGCTTTGCGTTTCATTTTGATCCTCCTATGAGAGATTTATATATTCTGCAGCTCCCTGCAGGTGGGCACTTATTTCACCGGCTCTGCCGGAGATTCACTTAGAATCGCTGTGCATTGGCTCAATGGTCTGCCCGCGCAGATCGGACAGCCGCACCATTTCTTTCCCGTGCGGCTGCTGATGACCGAACGCCACGCATGACCCTTATCGCAGAGCCACCAGACCTTGCGGCGGCTGCCGGGCGTCACCTGCTGCGGTGTAAGGCTGCCGTTGCGCGTCGGGTGCCATTGCGAGGCAACGACCGGATCTATCGTCGCGAGGTCGTTGAAGCCGGGCAGAATCTTGTGGTTGGAGCAATACGGACAATCGCTTCCACTCCGCACGCGGTGAGCTATAACAGCCGGATAGGAATGTCCCTTTTCGCAGCGCCACCACACGCGGCGGTTGGAGCCGGAAGTCACTGCCTCCGGTATCAGAGCGCCGTTTTTCTGTCGGTCCCATTGGGCGGCAAGCTGCGGGTATTGCGAAGCGAAGTCATTTTCGCCCTGTATGACCTTTTGCCCTGCGCAGAATGGGCAGCCTGTTCCACCACCCGCGCGGGATGAGATGGCGGCACGGTAGCTGTGCCCCTTGGGACAGCGCCACCAGGCCTTTCTCACCGTTCCCGGGGCGACCAGCGTCGGCAATAGAGGAGCGTTCTTCTCGGTATCCCATTCGGCAACAAGTGCGGGATACCTTGCCGCGAGGGAGTTTTCGTCCGGCAGAACAACACGCCCCGCGCAGACGGAACAGCCGGTGCCCAGCACACGGCTCTTGACGACCGAATCGTAGGAATGTCCCGCAGGGCACCGCCACCAGACCTTTTTGTGGCTGCCGATGGTCAGGTCGGCGAACTTCAGCGGAGTGTTTTTCTCCGCATCCCACTCAGCCTCAAGGGCAGGAACCTGTATCGCCAGCGAGTTCTCAGGCGTTTCCTTGCGTCCGGTGCAGTACGGGCAGCCGCTGCCCTCCGAGCGGGAGTATACCTTGGCCTGCCAACTGTGACCCTTGGAGCACTGCCACCATACCTTTTGATGACTTCCGAAGGAAACGTTTCCAGTCGTAAGCGGCGCGTTGCGAACCTCGTCCCACTGCGCCAGCAGAGCCCTATGGCCCTGCTTTACGCAAAAGTCGTAGAACGATGTTCGCATCCATGCTCACCCCTTGCTTCCGATCCGCCAGCCCGTCCTTTCGGCGCTCAAACCGGCAATCTCCCTTATAGCCGGACAGTGGTCAATAATGTAGGCTTTGTTGACCATTACCCAATAAACGATTCTTTTAGGACCTTATAGTATCACGTTTTGTCCAAAATATCAATAGCAAGGTGCCCAAAAAGGTCTACTTTTATATCCGACAATTCTCGCGTTTAACGACTTTTTAACATATATTGCCGCGCACCCAGTACAAAAATGTGCTGTGTGCAATGTGCAGTTCTTTGCCCGCTGCCCGCGCCGACAGCTCACCGCGCTCCCAACGCGCCTTGACCTCCTGAAATCCAGCGGGCAGTTCCTTATAGGGACGTCCGAACTTTACGCCCCGCGCCTTTGCCGCAGCGATGCCCTCCGCCTGCCGCTGATGGATGAATTCACGCTCCGTCTGCGCCACATAGCTCAGAAGCTGGAGCACGATATCCGCGATCAGCGTACCGGTCAGGTCGCGGCTCCGGCGCGTGTCGAGCAGCGGCATATCCAGCACGACGATGGCCGCTCCTTTCTTTTTGGTAATAACGCGCCATTGCTCCAGGATCTCTTCATAATTTCGCCCGAGACGGTCGATGCTCTTGATCACAAGTGTGTCGCCGTCTTTCAGTTTGCGCAGCAGCCGCTGGTAGCTGCGGCGGTCAAAATCCTTGCCGGACTGCTTATCCAGAATGATCTGGCCGTCGTTCCGCCCAAACTCCCGCAGGGCGATGAGCTGGCGCTCCTCATTTTGTTCTCTTGTGGAAATTCTCGCGTAGCCGTATTCCATGCACAGACCTCCCTATATGTAATGCCGCGAGGAGTATTAAGAACCCTCCCCGCGACAAGTATGACATATTTGTTCCCGCTTTAGCAGGTACGGGTTATTTACCGTTTACGATAGTATGGAAACATGCGGAATATAAAATCAGGACAGCGCAGCGTCATGGCAAAAAGCCTATCCGCTGCGCTGTCCGATGTTCGCTTATGTGGTCATGTCAGCGGCTTTGCTGTTCAGCTGGGTCACTTCTTGCAACGCCAGAGGAGGGTTACGATCTGCGCTCTGGTGCAATCTGCGTTGGGGCTGAACGTCGTCTCGCCGGTGCCCTTGGCGCTGTCCACGTCCTTAAGGCCGGAGACGTCCACGGTGACGATGTCGCCGCCCGAAGTGACCTGATCGAGCTGCTTGTCGGTGACCTCCACGGCTGCGGTGCTGCCAAAAACGATCGCATCCACCTTCACGGTCTCCTGCTCAGAGGAAACGGGGACCGTGATGGAGGGAGCCGTCACACCGCTGCCGCCACCGCTGGACTTGTGATACAGCTCAACCTCGCCGGTCAGTGTCGTGTAGTTGGTGTCAGTAGGCGTGAGGCGCCACTTGTAGGCCGTGTTGTCCTCGACCGTGGTATTGCCGGATAGGACATTTTCCTTGTCATCCACCCATTCCAGCTTGCCGTCATTGGGGTTCGGCGTGCTGCCCTCGATGGTCAGCGCCGCGTCCTTCAGTGTCTTACCGCTTATGGTGATTCTGGTGTAGTTCGGCGCGCCGGTGGGCGTGGCCGGTTTGATCATGAGCACGAAGGGAGCACTAGTGACGTCGTTGTAGTCGTTGTCGCCCGCCTTGGTTGCGATGACGCTCACGGAGCCGACCTTGACTGGAGTCAGAACGCCGGTGTTGGGATCGATGGTCGCCTCGCCTGTGCTGTTAGCAGTGTCAATGCGGTAGGATACAGCGCCTGTGCCGTCCACCCATGCGAACGTACCGTTAACCATCTTGTCGCCGTCCTTCACCTTGCCCGCGATCTTGCTGTCATTCAGTGTCTGACCATGGGTGATGTCCGTTGCCGTCACTGCGCCGTCCGCCTGCGGAGTGATCTTGTTTTCCGCGCTGACGTTGATGGTCAGAGTGATATCCTGATAGTTGCTCGTGGAGATTGTAACAGTGATCGTGCCGAGTCGTCCTTCGTCTGTGCCGCTTCTGTTTGCTTCCAGCGTCAGTTCACCGGTCTTGCCGTTTACAAGGGTAATAAAGGAGCCAGTGCCCAGATCGGTAACAACCTTCTTGTCATAGGTGATTGAGCCATAGTCACAGGGAGCAGTCAGCTTCGGCAGCAGCGTTGAGAGAGCAAGAGAATAGGTCTTGTGCAGGCCGTTGGTATTCTATTATAAAGCAATAGTGCAGACAAAATGCGATGCGCCTGACCATCACGGAGTCAGAAACAGTTGACGGAATAAGATCCGCTCATTAAACTATAAGAGAAGATATGAATTTGGACCGGAGGTCTCAGCATGAAAAACGGATCCCAATACGGACTGTTGCTCTTACAGCGGTATTTATATAAACGTACAGATGATAAACATCCTGCCTCCGTGTCAGATATCCTTGCATTCTGGCAGGAGCATGGCATCCAGGCAGGACGCAAGAGCGTGTATTCCGCCATTGAGGTCTTGCAAAGCAGCGGTAAGGGTACAGATTATGAGGTGTCCAACGCCCACTATGATTCCGCCGATGCCGGCCAGAAAAAGACTGTCTCCTTCACCATCGAGTTAAAGAATGCGGGCTATGTCTTTGAAGACGGCACGACCCAAAAGGACTTTACACTGAACGGCGCGGATTTTGATGATAAGACCTTCCAGATCAATAAGGCCGCCCCGCCCATGAATATCCCGACCGACACACTGAACGTAATCAACGGCACACAGCAGACGTACACCTACGATTTCAGCAAGCTGCTGCCCGAAGCGCCCAATGGAGATTACGGCACAGTGCGCTACGATTTGGGGAATCGGCAGACTGCTATCAACTTCACCGCTCATGGATATTATCTCGACCCGGAGATAGCGGAATTTGAGGGGAGCAAGCTGACTTTGGTAGGTCTCTATGCGAAAGATGGAACAGCGACCGGCCAGATCGGTACCGTCAAAGTGACGGTCACCACCACCAACTACGAAAACTTTCAACTGACGCTCGTCCTCAACGCGGTGAACCAGATCAAGCCCACGCCGGACGGCACAATCACTGCAAGCGAGATTACCTACGGCCAGACATTGAGCGAGAGCCGGATTTCGGGCACGATGAAGGATCCCGACACCGGCAAATCCGTTAACGGTACGTTCGCGTGGACGGACGGCACGATCAATCCTAACGCAGGCGACTATGAAGCCGAATGGACGTTCACTCCGGCTGCGGGCTACGAGAAATACGCGACCGTGACCGAAACTGTGACCATCAAGGTCAAACCGGCGGAGCTGACCGTTTCCGTGAAAGCATCCAGCATGTATTACACCGGCGAGGAACAGATCGCATCGATCATCGCGTCTGGACAAAGCGTAGACAGCACTCCCGTGACGTTCACCTACAGCGACAAGGAAGATGGCAACTATACTTCGGGCGTACCGACATTCACCGACGCGGGCACATACACCGTTTACTACAAGGCGGAAGCCGCGAACCACGAACCAGCTACCGGTACGTTCACCGTGACCATCGACCCGCTGCCGATCAGCCTTCTCTCTGTTTCGTCAATCTCCAAGACCTACGACGGCAGTGCAGATGTCACGCTCACTGCGGACAAGCTGACGTTCCTCAGCAAAACGGCGAAGATTAAACTTCCCGATACGGCGCTCTCCTTCTCTGACGCCCAATTTACCAGTAAGCAGGCGGACGGGAGTTATCTGCCCTCGCCGGAGGTCGGAAACGGAAAGGCGCTTTCCTTCACCATGACGCTCACAAGCAATAACTATGTGTTTGAAGGTAAGTCGGAAGGTACCACAAAGGTCAGCGACGTTTTCGCGACCGATGATGTGAACCGGTTCACCATCACCAAGGCCGCTGCGCCCACAGTGCAGCCCGTAGAGCTGACCGTTATCAACGGGCTGGCAAAGACTTACTTGGTCAATCTTCCCGCGCTGCCGACGCTGGGCGATAATTGTAAGTACGGCTCCATCAAATATGAGGCCTGCAACTTCGATCTGATTGGAGAGGGCGGCTACGCAAATTCGACGGCAATGATCACATCAAACGATGAGTTCCAGTTGACTGTCCCGGCTGTCGAATCTCAGACCGAAGGTTCCGTCGGAACCGTAGGCGTCAAGATCACCACGGACAACTATCAGGACATGCTCCTGACCGTTGAAGTCATCGCGAAGAACAAGATCGTTCCCGTGCTGGACGGCGAGATCACCGCAACGCCGATTACCTACGGTGACACACTGAGCAAGAGCGAAATTTCGGGCAAGATGAAAGACCCCAATACCGGCGCAAAGGTCGAGGGCACTTTCTCGTGGCAGCAACCGGACAATACGATTCTGGACGCGAGTACGCTTGGTCATAGTGTCGAATGGACGTTCACTCCGGATTCCGAGGAATACGCAACCGTAACCGACACCGCAACTGTCGAGGTCGCTCCCAAGTCCATCGAGGGCGCAGTGATTACGCTGGAATCTGCCGACCTCGAATACAACGCGGCGGAGCAATCGCCGAAGATTACCGGTGTGGCACTGGAAAAATGGACTGAAAATATTACCTACCGTATTGTAAGCGGCAACACGGCCACCAATGTCAATGACAGCCTCACCCTGACTATCGAGGGTACCGGCAACTACACCGGTAAGGCCGCGGTCAAGTGGAAGATTACGCCAAGAGAAGTGACACCCGCGATTGAAGTCGCATCCTGCACCTACACCGGCGATGCGCTGGAGCCGACCGTGACCCTCAAGGACGGAAATGAGGTCATTCCGACAGACGAATACACGGTAGAGTATTCCAACAACACCAACGCCGGTACCGGCCGGGTGACCATCAAGGACGTTGCAGGCGGCAACTACGTCATCAAGGAGAAAACCCAGGACTTCACCATCACCAAGGCCGCCGCACCCACAAATATCCAGTCCGGTACGCTGACCATCACCAACGGCCTGCACAAGACCTATTCCTTTGACCTGTCAACGCTGCTGCCGAAGCTGACTGCTCCCTGCGACTACGGCACGATCACCTATGACAGGAAGGTTGATACCAATCTGGGCGTTGGCTCCTTTATTACCCTTGTAGACGGCAAGACCGGCGAGCTGACACTGGACGCAAACAGAAGCGGCACGGACGAAGGACAATTCGGCACGATCACTGTTACCGTCTCCACGAGCAACTATCAGGATATCATCTTGACCATCAACGTCATTGCGAAGAACAGGATCACTCCCACCGGCACACCGACGCTGAGCAAGAACGCCATCACCTACGGCGACGCCCTGAATACCATCGCTCTCTCCGGCAAGCTCCATGATAATGTCAACAACGTGGATGTCGATGGAACCTTTGAATGGGTGGACGGCACGCATATACCCGTGGTTGGGAACGGTACCTATGCAGCCGAGTGGATTTTCGAACCGACTGACACCGAGAAGTATTTAACGATTTCGGGAAGATCGAATATCACTGTCGAAAAGGCTCAACCGTACGGCAAGGTCAGCATGGCGGGCTATACTTACGGTAAAACGCCCAGCACACCGACCTTGACGGACCGGACGGGCGATTTGAATGCTCAAGTGACCTACCGTTATGCCGCTGCGGACAGCGGCTCCGTTCAGACGTGGGATATTCAGAATCCGCCCGCGCTGAACGCCGGTACCTACCGTATGTACGCCAGCATTGGTGATACGGATAACTACTACGGATTTGAAGCTGTGTATTGCGAATTTGTGGTAGCAAAGGCAACGCCGACCTACACCGTTCCCACCGGGCTGACGGCAAAATACGGTCAGACGCTGGCGGATGTGACGCTGCCGGACGGCTGGAGTTGGATGGATAGCAGCGAATCTGTGGGCGGCGCTTCGACTGCCGCCAAGACCTTCCAGGCAAAGTTCACTCCGAAGGACACCAAAAACTACAACACAGTGGAGAACATTGAACTTGAAGTCACGGTGAACAAGGCAGATGGCGGCAACCTCAAAACGGTCGAGCTGGAGCAGAAGTACACGGACGCCTCGGATCACACCTACACGCCGGACTGGGCCGGACTGCCCGCCGGGCAGGACTGGACGTTCAGCAGCGAGGCGAGCATCGTCCTGTCCAAGCAAGACTTCGCAGCGGACGGCAGCTTGCTGACCTATGCCATCTCCGGCGGCAAGGCGGGTGACAAGATCACCATCACCCTCAAGGCGTCCTGTACCAGACGTTCTGATTCCGTATCCAGTGCAGAAGTCGCCTCATCCAGAA
>OGLE01002717.1_pt1 | contig 10760 bp, 10 predicted proteins | sample 1572671 | NCBI WGS metagenome assembly OGLE01 (sample SAMEA2581923, study PRJEB24529) | metagenome | biome: Human gut stool | place: China | collected 2011 | reverse complement strand
TACTCCAAATTGGTTAATCTCCTTATGGTTGTCAGCTATGGCTTTGGCGAATTTGATGAGTTGTTCTATTCCAATGCCTGTAGCTTTCATTCCATCCAAGCACGTTCCACAAGTATAGTCAAAGATGAACAGAAGTAGAAACCAGAACTTATCTATATCAACTCCCAAACCTTTTAAAGTATTTTGTATGTCCTCATTGGCTATATAATCTTCGTATGTGAAGTTACCATATAGTTTATTCTGATTGCATCTTCTTATAAATATGGGTAAGGCGGTGGTGCCACATATATATCTTTCTCCTGTTTCAAGGTCTATATCTACATCTGGAACATATTCAACGGCTATGGCTTCCATGTATTCCAAACGAGTATCAATGCTTATATAATCTTCCTTTAGCTTCTCCATAATTATTAGTTTAGGACAAAATTAAAAAATAATCCTCACCTGTATTGCTACAAGTGAGGAATTATTGGCTTAGAGTAAATTCTTCATGGCATTATCTATCTGTTCATTATCAAAACTATCAAGATAGATTTGAGTAGTCGTTAGGTCTGAATGTCCTAACGCTTCACTAATCAATGCAATGTTTACACCAGACTTCTTTAAGACGCTTGCGAATGAATGCCTTGCCACATAGGTTGTAAGATTGGCTTCAACTCCAAGCTGTGCGGCAAGTAGTTTTAGATTCTTATTGACCTTTCCCAGCATCTTATGTATTCTGTTCTGCTTTTGCAATGGTGTCTTATGCAACTGAGCATTGAGAATGGGGAACAGATAGCCTTTACTCTCTACTGCATATCGCTTAATGATTTTTAAGGCTTCTTCTGACAATCCCAACTTGATGAGTTTACCTGTCTTTTGACGAATGTAGTGTAGTCTCTTCCCCTCTATGATATTATCCTTAGTTAGATTGGCTATGTCAGTGAAGTTTATGCCACCACACAGATAACTGAAAATAAATATGTCTTTGCTTAGTTGAACATATTGCTGCTTGCCAATGGAATGAACATCTGTTGAGAATTTCAGTACGTCAGCTTTAGCGATGGCTCGCTTCTCAGTACTGACATCAAATTTACTTATCCTGTAATCATTGAAGGGGTAGTCAGACTTACGTGCACATTTGCTTTCAATAGCTTTGTTGTATGCACTACGCAGGGTACGAAACATTAAACTCATAGTAGTTTCTTTGTTTCCTTTGGAGCGTAGCCACTTCTCGTACTTGTTGAGCCATGCAACATCTATTGCACTAAATGGAATCTCTAAATTACCATTGGTAAAGACATTGATAGAGTTGTAGGAACTTTTATAAATAAGCCTGTTCCCACATTTCTCATTAGCCTTGTACTGCTCAATCAATTCTTGGTAGAACTGTTTGACTGTTTTGAGTTCAAACTTCCTATGCTCGTCATGAAGTAGGGTAGTAGTGGTGTACTCCTTTTGTTCTGCATTCAGTTCAAGCATCCGCTGTTGAAGTTCCGCTTGCTTGTTAAGGATAAGTTTTAAGATATATTCCCTATTAGGACAGTTGGACTTAGGTTTATTCTTACTGAAATCCCAGAATTTAGGATTTACAGACACACCTAAACTTTGGTATTGGCGTTTACCTCCTTTGGAGACTTGTAGCATTAATGGACTTTCGCCATTAGATAGTCTTTTAGACTTGTAGCAAACTACTGATAATGAAGCATTCATGTACCATTTCTTGGTTTACATCTTGGTTTACATGATGATGCTCAAACCACCTGTATCCGCCTTAATCAGACAGTGCTAAAAGAAGAAATCCTGAATGCCAATTGCTTGACTTTCAGGATTCTCTTAAGAGCGGAAGACGGGGCTCAAACCCGCGACCCTCAGCTTGGAAGGCTAATGCTCTATCAACTGAGCTACTTCCGCAATTTTAGTGGGCAAAGATGGATTCGAACCACCGAAGGCGTAAGCCAGCAGATTTACAGTCTGCCCCATTTGGCCACTCTGGTATTTGCCCTTTTGCTGTTGAGAACTACTTTAAATCTCTCTTTAAGCAGCTTTGTTTCTCAATTGCGATGCAAAGGTACAACTATTTTTGTAAACTCCAAGCAAAATCGATCATTTTTATTGCAGTAATTGCACATTCATCTCCTTTGTTACCTAATTTGCCACCGGCACGATCCTCTGCTTGCTCCATTGTATTGGTGGTAATTAATCCGTAAATAACTGGTACATCGCCAGTTGCGTTTAATTGAGTGATTCCTTGGGTGGCACCCATGCAAACATAGTCAAAATGTGGAGTATCTCCTCTGACAACGCAACCAATTGCAATAACTGCATCCACTTCGCTATATTCGATGAGTTGATTGGCTCCGAAAGTGAGTTCAAAACTACCGGGTACGGTTTTTACCTGGATATTTTCTTCCTTTGCTCCATGTTTTTTTAATGTATTTAATGCACCTTCCAACAGTGCGCCGGTAATATTGAAGTTCCATTCGGATACAACAATACCGAATTTCATCTTTTCAGCATTGGGAACGGAACTAAAGTCATACTCCGAGAGATTGTGATAAGCTGTTGCCATAATCGTTCAAAATTAAAAATTAAAGAATTTAGGAATTAAAAGGGGGAGGAGAAAAAAAGGCACGGATTACACGAATATCACGGCCAATGTTTTCCGTGTTTCCGTATAATCCGTGCCTGAAATGTCTTATATATATAAGGTATATTACTTCTTCAATAATTTAGCCTGTTCGATATATTTGTCGATATCCATAGCCTGATAAGACCGGAAGTATTTATCCTTAATGCTGGTGTATGCTTGGATGGCATCATCATACTTTCCTTGTTTTACCAGAATCTCTCCGGCTTGCAAAAGGAAGATGGGGCTCAATGTATTGTTGTCTGCTTCATTGGCAGCTTTCAACAGCATGGAAGCGGCTTTGTCCAACTGACCGAGTTGGGCGTAGCAGTTACCCATTGCGCCTTTGATGGAGGGAGCTACCATTTGGTCGTCAGCATCGAAACTATCCAATGCTTTTACAGCTTCGTCATATTTACCGAGATGGGCATAGCAGATACCCATGTAAGCTTTTGCCAAATTGGCGGCTTTTGTGCCACTGTAATCGTCAGCGATCTTTGCAAAACCTGCGAAACCGATGCTGTCACCATTCAAGGCTTCTGCGTAAGCGTCTGCTTCAAAATATTCCTGACCTTTGAACAAGGCAGCCTGTGCTTTCTCCTCACGCGGGTCAGCATAAAGGTGCTTGTACATTACTACACCGGCTATGATAATGATTATCGCTACGATAGCACCGATGATTGCTTTTTTGTTCTTAATGAAAAATGCCTCCGATTGTGTCAATGCGTCTTCCACGTTTAAGGCTTCATTCGCTTTTTTTTGTTCTGCCATTTTTATATATTCTTTTTGTTATTATTCTTAGATAGCTATTTCGACCCGCAAAAGTAACTTTTTTATGGCTATCAACGAAATTTAGTGGCATCTTTTTTTATTTTGCTTCCGAAAACCCCGAAATTCTTCTTACTTTTGCCTCAAACTCATTGTTGTTATATGATACTAAAGCGTATATCTATACTTAATTATAAGAATTTAGAGCAGGTTGAGCTCACTTTCTCACCTAAGCTGAATTGTTTTTTCGGACAGAACGGCATGGGAAAGACCAATCTGCTGGATGCTGTATATTTTTTATCTTTCTGTAAGAGCGCCGGTAATCCCATTGATTCCCAAAACATCCGCCATGAGGCAGATTTTTTTGTTATCCAAGGGTTTTATGAGGCATCCGACGGTACTCCGGAGGAGATTTACTGTGGTATGAAGCGTCGGCAGAAGAAGCAGTTCAAACGGAATAAGAAGGAATATACACGTCTGTCGGACCATATCGGTTTCTTACCGTTGGTAATGGTATCGCCTGCCGATTCGGAACTGATTGCCGGAGGCAGCGAGGAACGCCGCCGTTTTATGGATGTGGTCATTTCACAGTACGACAAAGAATATCTGGATGCACTGATACGTTATAATAAAGCACTTGTACAGCGGAATACATTGCTGAAAAGCGAACAGCCTGTAGAGGAAGAACTGTTTTTGGTGTGGGAAGAGATGATGGCACAAGCCGGTGAAGTTGTTTTTCGTAAGAGGGAGGCCTTTATTCAGGAGTTTATCCCTATCTTCCAGTCTTTCTATTCATTTATCTCTCAGGACAAGGAGCAGGTAGGATTGTCGTATGATTCCCATGCCCGTGATACCTCCTTGTTGGAAGTGCTGAAAGAAAGCCGGGTACGTGACCGTATTATGGGGTATTCCTTGCGGGGAGTGCATAAGGATGAGCTGAACATGCTTCTGGGAGATTTTCCTATAAAGAGAGAAGGGTCGCAAGGGCAGAACAAGACCTATCTTATAGCTCTGAAGCTGGCGCAATTTGATTTTCTGAAACGTACGGGAAGCACCGTACCTTTATTGCTGTTGGATGATATTTTTGATAAGCTGGATGCATCGCGGGTGGAGCAGATAATCAAACTTGTGGCAAGTGACGGTTTCGGACAGATTTTTATAACAGATACAAATCGTGAACATTTGGACCGCATCTTGCATAAGGTGGGCAGTGACTATAAGATGTTCCGTGTAGAACAAGGGATTGTTTCAGAAATGGAGGGTGAGATATGAAACGGAATAATGCTGAACAGATAGGTATCCTTATCCGTAACTTTCTCAGACAAGAGAGTTTGGAGTCTCCGCTGAACGAACGGCGGCTTATAAGTGCATGGCCGGAAGTTTTGGGACCGACCATAGCCTCTTATACCCGTGAACTTTTCATTAAAAACCAGGTGCTTTATGTGCACCTGAGTTCTGCTGCCCTTCGCCAGGAACTGATGATGGGACGTGATTTGCTGGTGCGCAACCTGAACCGTCATGTAGGGGCACAGGTGATTACCAATATCATATTCAGATAAGTTGGAGTGTCATTTTCAGTTCGTCTGTCCTTTTTATTTTAAAACCTTCCCTTTCTTTTCATTGTGTGATGACTTCATCCATGCGGATGTCGAAAGGTTCCGCAGGGACTTCTTCTACGATTTGAAACGGAAAACAAATGCCTGCCTTGTAGGCTGAAGGAATACGCGGTAATAATCGGTCATAGTATCCCTTGCCACGTCCCAGGCGGTTTCCCTTGAGATCGAAAGCTACACCGGGCACGACTATGAAATCTATGTCGGCATAGTCGGTAAATAACTCTCCGGTTGGTTCTTCAATGCCATAAGAGCCGGTAGCCAAATCTTCCGGACCGGTATATTTCCGTAATTCCAGATCGTCACCGACTACTACCGGGAGCAGTATTTGCTTGGATTTGCTCCACTTTTTTACAAAATCATGCGTATCTACTTCATCGTTGAGCGAATAGTAGAGCAATACTGTGTTTGCCGCCCTAAAAGCCGGGTGGGCTTCAAGGGTGGCAAGTATTTCAGCAGACCGGGAGTGACGCCAAGTGGAAGATCTGTGTCGGGTCTTCAACAAAGCTACCTGCCTGCGCAGTTCTTTTTTTCTTTCCATCATCTTCTTTTTCCTCCTTTAAGGGTATGTCTTCCGGAACTTTCGGGAATGCTTCTCCATTCTTCAGAATTTCAAGGGCTTTCTTGACGGTTGCATCACTTTGGTTGATGTAACGGATATATTGCTCTCTGCCCAATATGTTGTAAATGATGTTGCCGTAAAGACTTTTTTCCAACAGCTTGTATGATTTATGAATCAGAAGATTGCGTCTCTTGATGCCTTTGGAGTCGGCAAAACGTATAAACTGTTCTACAATTCCTTGACGGCGGAGATACTTTAACAAGTCTTTTTCGTTTTCAAATTCACTCAGCTTGCTGCGGTTACGGTCTGTGTATTGGAAACTGAACTGTAGGATCACCCCTTTATTGCTGACCTCGATCAGGTAAGAAGAAACTCCGGTTGTGTCTTGTGGAACGAATACATCCGGCATGATACCGCCGCCGCCATAAACGGGACGTCCCAATCCGGTGGAATAACGTTCGTTCTCATTCAGTTTGATACTGTCTTTGGAGAAAAACTCTCCGTGTTCATAACGGTTGATCCAGTCCATTTCGTATTTGCTGTCTTTGCCGCTTTCGTAGGGGCGTTGGATGCAACGTCCCGAAGGGGTATAATAGCGGGCGATAGTCAGACGGATGGCGGAACCGTCACTGAAGTCAATCGGCTGTTGTACCAGTCCTTTGCCGAAAGAACGGCGGCCGACGATGGTTCCACGGTCATTGTCCTGGATGGCTCCGGCGAAGATTTCACTGGCAGAAGCGGAACCTTCGTTTACCAGAACTACCAAGGGCAGTTTCTGGCAACTGCCTGTACCGTTGGCATATTCTTCCATACGCGGATACTTGCGTCCTTTGGTGTAGACTATCAGTTTTCCTTCGGGCAGGAATTCATTGACCATGCGTGTGGCTGCTTCCATATAGCCGCCGGTGTTGTCGCGCAGGTCAATGATCAGGCCTTTGCATTTGTCGTGGCTTAATTGGGCGATTGCGTTCAGTAGCTCCACATGGGTGGTTCGTCCGAACTTGCTGATTTGTATATAGCCGAAGTCGTTATCCAGCATGTAGGCGGCATCGATGGTATTCTGAGGGATGTCGCCGCGTACGATCGTAAAATCGAGCAGCTCTTTGTCTGTAGCACGTTTGATGCTTAATTTAACTTCACTTCCTTTCGGCCCTTTCAAGTTGCGCATGGCTTTTTCATTGGTCAGTCCTTTGCCGACAAACAGGCTGTCGTTTACCATGACGATGCGGTCTCCTGCCATCAACCCTACTTTCTCGGAAGGACCTCCGGGAACCACCTGGTTGATGTGTATCGTATCTTCCTGAATAGTAAACTGCACACCGATGCCACTGAAGCTACCTTCCAGTTCGGAGTTTACCTCTTCTAAGTTCTGTGCCGGGATATAGGTAGAGTGGGGGTCAAGTTCCGCCAATATCTGCGGCATGGCCTTTTCTACCAAATCCGTCATGTTGACAGTGTCCACATACTGGTCGTCAATGACGCGCAGTAAAGCATTCAGCTTGTTGGACGAGCCGTTGATGATGCCCAGCCGGTTACCGGCAAAATGTCTGGCATAAAACGTTCCGATAAGAATCCCCGCCACTACACTGATGGCAATAACGAGCGGCATAAAGCGGGAAGTGTTTTTTGTACTCATATCTTTAAGTTGTTGGCTACGAGCTACAAGCTACAAGTTGTGGCGTGGAGCTGCGTAGGTTTTCGTTTATAGTTTGTTTATGGCTTTACTTGTCACTTGTCACTCATAGCTATATACACCACTTCAATACCGGCACGTTTCAATAGCTCAATACCATCCTCCAGCCTGTATTTTTCAGAATAGACTACCCGTTTGATACCTGCCTGTATGATCAGTTTGGCGCATTCTATACAAGGCGAGGCTGTGACGTACATGGTGGCTCCGTCGCTGCTGTTGTTTGAACGGGCTATCTTGGTGATGGCGTTGGCTTCGGCGTGGAGCACGTAGGGCTTGGTCACATTATTCTCGTCTTCGCAAATATTCTCAAAACCGGCTGGAGTACCGTTGTATCCATCCGATATAATCATTTGATCTTTCACTATCAGTGCACCTACCTGACGCCTTATGCAGTATGAATTTTCAGCCCAGATACTTGCCATGCGTATATAACGCTTGTCCAGTGCTTCTTGTTTGGCTTTAGCAGAATTGTTCATGTCTTTGTTGTTTTTTATTGGGCGGCGAATCCCATAACCTTGGTTGTATTCCCATCTTTAAAGTAGAGGGTCAATGAATTGGAATCTCCTTCGTATTTGAATACGTTGGGCAATCCGTTGATGAACGCCCTGCCCAACTGATCCTTTTCCGAGCCGCTTACTTTCCCGGTAATGCTGATGGTGCGCTTGTTGCCGTCAACGACAACCCGGGCATTGTTGATGCTTGCTTGAAATCCGTGCGCCTCTGCGGTGCCGGTAGTCTCTCCGTTCACGTTGGCAAGATTGAAGTCCAGGACGAAATTCCCGTCCTGTTTCAGCCTGTCGCGGCTGGTCTCTTCTTCCTTTTCACTTCCCCACAAGCCCTCATAGAACTGTCTTTTGCTGCCTTCCGTAGTCAGGCGGGTCAACTTCCACGTTTTTCCGTTGAAGATTTCCAATACATCATCCTCATCGTTGCAAGCGCTGAACGTGAAAAGCATCACGAACGTCAGCAGGAGGCTGCCGATTGTTTTTATATTCATTTTCCCTGTCATTTCTTTATACCGTTTCTGATTAATAATGCATCGATGCTAGGCTCCTGTCCGCGGAAGCGCCTGTAAAGTGTCATCGGGTGTTCCGTCCCCCCTTTGGAAAGGATGTTTTCACGGAATGAAGCCGCAGTTTCCGGATTGAAAATCCCTTTTTCCTTGAATAAGGAGAAAGCGTCCGCATCCAACACTTCTGCCCATTTATAGCTGTAGTATCCGGCGGAATATCCTCCGGCAAATATGTGGGAGAATTGGGTACTCATGCATGCTTCTTCTACGGAAGGAAGAATCTGTGCCTTTTCCCATGCTTTCTTTTCGTATGCTTTGACATCACCTTCGAATGGGGTGCTGCGTGTGTACCAGGCCATGTCGAGCAAGCCGAAGCTGACTTGGCGCAAGCATGCGTAGGCCACATTGAAGTTGGATGAATCGACAATACGCTGTACTAATTCATCCGGAATCAGTTCTCCGGTCTGGTAGTGGCGGGCAAATGTATGGAGAAACTCTTTCTCAATGGCAAAATTCTCCATAAATTGGGAGGGGAGTTCCACAAAATCCCAATATACGTTGGTTCCGCTCAGACTTTCGTAAGTAGAATTGGCGAATATGCCATGAAGGCTGTGCCCGAACTCATGCAAGAGGGTCTCCACTTCCCCGAAGGTTAGCAGGGCGGGCTTGTCTTGTGTCGGCTTGGTGAAGTTCATCACGATGGAGATGTGCGGACGACTGTTTTCACCGGTCTTTTCATCTGTCCACTGTCCTTTATAGCTTGTCATCCAGGCTCCGGAACGTTTGCCGGCTCTTGGATGGAAATCGGTGTAGAACACGGCGAGGAACTTACCGTCTTTGTCGAAAACTTCGTAGGCATCCACGTCTTTATGGTAAACGGGTATGTCCGGATTTTTTTTGAAAGTGATGCCATATAGTCTGGTTGCCAGACCGAATACACCTTCCTTCACTTTGCCCAATTCAAAATAGGGGCGCAGCATTTCATCGTCGATGTTGAATTTCCGGTCTTTCAGCTTGTGGGAGTAATACGCCCAGTCCCAGGGCATCAGCACAAAATCTTCTCCTTGCAGGCTACGGGCGAGGGATTGTACCTCAGTGTATTCCTGACGGGCGGCGGGAGTGTAGGCTTCCAATAGCTGGTTCAATAATTTATAGACAGCGTCGCTGTTCTGTGCCATGCGCTCTTGCAGGTTATATTCGGCGAAATTGGCATATCCCAAGAGTTGGGCAATCTCCATGTGGACATTGACGATTCTCTTTACAATCTCCAGATTATTGCAGGCATTGTCGTGGGTGCATTTGGTATTATATGCCATGTAGAGTTCGCGACGCAAGTCACGATTGTCGGCGTACATCATAAAAGGACCGTAGCTGGGGGCTTGCAACGTAAAGACCCAACCTTCAGCCCCTTCTTCTCCGGCTGCTTCGGCTGCTGCCTCTACAGCGCTTTCCGGGAGTCCGGACAGTTGCGATTCTTCAGTCAAGATAAGCCGGTAGTCGTTTGTCTCTTTCAGGTTGTTTTCACCGAACTGCAGGGTCAGCAGGCTGAGTTCTTTGCATAGCGTACGGTATTTTTCCTTGGCTTCTCCTTGCAGGTTGGCACCGTTGCGGACGAAACCGTTGTATATGTCTTCCAGAAGTTTGGTTTGTTCCGGGTTCAACTCTTCCTTTCCGCGCCGGTCATAGACGGTTTTGATGCGTGCAAACAAGTCTTCGTTCAGGCTGATGTTGTTTTCGTGCTCGCTCATCATGGGCATGATTTCTTTGGCAAGCTCCTGAAGTTCGTCATTGGTCTCCGCACTGAGCAGGTTCCCGAATACGGTATTGACATTGTGGAGCAGTTCACCGGACTTCTCATAGGGCAGCACGGTGTTGCTGAAAGTCGGGACTTCCGGATTGTGGACGATGGCGTCTATCTCTGCGTTCTGGCGGCGGATGCCTTCATGGATGGCAGGCATGTAGTCTCCGGTCTTTATTTTGTCGAACGGAGTGGTGCCGTGAGGCGTGGAGTATGTTTCAAAAAAAGGATTCTGACTCTGTATATTATTCATAAAATAAGCAATATTAGCGTTAGGGTAATCTTTATCATGACCAAACGGTCTGATAAAAAACGAACTAGCTGCAAAATTGCAAAAAAAATAGGCGACTTCCACAGAAGCCGCCTATTTTTTATTATTTTCTAACTGTATATTAGCAGTTAACTGATGCCATGTGAGCAATCAAGTCAAGAACCTTGTTAGAATAACCGATTTCGTTATCATACCAAGATACAACCTTAACGAAAGTATCAGTCAAAGCGATACCAGCCTTAGCGTCGAAGATAGAAGTGCGAGTGTCACCCAAGAAGTCAGAAGAAACAACTGCATCTTCAGTGTAACCCAGAACACCCTTCAATTCGCCTTCAGAAGCTTCCTTCATGGCAGCGCAGATTTCAGCGTAAGTAGCGGGCTTAGCCAAGTTAACTGTCAAGTCAACTACAGATACGTCCAAAGTCGGAACACGCA
>OGLE01002714.1_pt1 | contig 10774 bp, 10 predicted proteins | sample 1572671 | NCBI WGS metagenome assembly OGLE01 (sample SAMEA2581923, study PRJEB24529) | metagenome | biome: Human gut stool | place: China | collected 2011 | reverse complement strand
GTCAGACACCAGACAGCGATAAAATTCCTGCTCATTCTGCATAAAACTCCCTCCTTTATTTACCTGATATAAGGATATACTAAAATCAGGTAAATGTCAATCAGGGTTATCCTTGCTAAAATGGATAGAGCGAGGAGGGGTCATATGCGTGAGCCAAAAAGCATTGTCAGCTATCAGACAACGGAATACGGTCATGTGAAAGTCACCCTTGCGAACGTGATGGACGCACGGGGAATCACCCGTAACCGTCTGAGAACCCTGACGGGTGTAAAATATGATGTGATCGACCGCTATTATAAAGGGCAGGACATCGCTTTGGTGGATCTGGATTTTTTGGCGAAGGTCTGCTATGTATTGGATTGCACGGTTGAAGATCTGCTTCAATATGAGGGGCCGGATCAATAAATCAGAATCGTTAATAGTTACTTTGCAGATAGTATAGAACAAGAGGTGATGGTCTGATGCCAAGGTCTGTTCACGCGACAAAGGAATATGGAAAGCTTCGGTTTCATTTGTCAGAGCGTATGGTTGAACAGGGATTGAACCGCAACCAGATTGCACAGGCCATCGGAAGCCGCTTTGAGGTTGTGGACAAATGGTGTTCTGACGGTCCGGAGCGGATTGACGCGGATGTACTGGCCCGTTTATGCTATGTATTGGATTGCAAGGTTGAAGATCTGCTTCAATATAAGGGACCGGATCAATAAATAGTAAGGAGGGCGAGGCCCTCCTTTTTTCTTTCTTTTTTTCCCGGTTTATGATAGACTGAAGCTACTTTGAGAGGAGGCGCCTATGAAACGCTTTTTGGCCGCGCTTTTGGCGGCATTGACTGTATTTACCCTTACAGGCTGCGGAAAAACAGAGAATCCCGCTGAACCGGTGACGCCGGGACAGGCAGAGGAACCCACCACGCCCACGGAACCGGAGCTGACACCGGAGGAAATCGCGGAGCAGGAGCGTCTGGCGGCGGAAAAGGCCCGTGAGAAACGGTTGCAGGGACTGCTGGACTCCATGACCTTAGAGGAAAAGGTGGGACAGCTTTTCTTCGTCCGGTGCCCGGAGACCAACGCCGTGGAGGATATTTCCACCTACCATTTAGGGGGCTATCTGCTGTTCGGACGAGACTACAAGGACGGCGACAGTTGGCTGACGTGGGAGCAATTCATCCAGAAAATCGAGAGCTACCAGGATGCGGCCGCTATCCCCCTGTTTATTGGAAGCGATGAGGAGGGCGGCACCGTCACCCGGGCCAGCCGGAACCCTAACCTCTTCTCTGAACCCTTCAAATCTCCACAGAAGCTGAACTACATCGGCGGCATTGAGGAAATTCTCCGGGATACAGACACCCGGAGCCGGGAACTGCGGGCGCTGGGGATCAACGTGAATTTCGCGCCGGTGTGCGACGTGTCCACTGACCCTAAGGATTTCATCTATGACCGGACGCTGGGGCAGGACGCGAACATGACGGCGGATTATGTGAGGCTGGTGGTGCCGGCCATGACAGAGGGCGGTACGCTGCCTGTACTGAAGCACTTCCCCGGCTACGGTAATAACGCAGACACCCACACCGGCATCGCCGTGGATCAGCGGCCGATGGAGACCTTTGAGACTGCCGACCTGCTGCCCTTCAAGGCGGGGATCGAGGCCGGGACTCCTTTTGTGCTGGTGAGCCACAACATCGTGAACTGCATGGACCCGGAGCTGCCGGCGTCCCTCTCCCCTGCCGTTCACAAAATTCTGCGGGAAGAATGCGGCTTTGACGGCATCGCCATCACCGACGATCTGGCGATGGACGCCGTGAAGGCCTACGCCAAGGACGGCGCTGTAGCTGTGCTGGCCTTGCAAGCGGGAAACGATATGGTTGTTACCACGGACTACCGGACCCAGATCCCCGCCGTCATCGCGGCGGTACAGGAGGGCACGCTGGAGGAAAGCGTCATCGATGACGCCTGTCTCCGGGTACTGCGGTGCAAGGACACCTTTTTGGGGATCCCCGAAAACAATCCCTGATTGGATATTCCATGAAAACAGCCTGATTTGCTACGATTTTTTGAGGTTGTGCAACCAAAACGTCCCTTTTTTCGTCTTTCCTTGTGAACAGCTATTAGAAAGACCGGTCTATGGGAAAGGAGCATTTCTATGAAAAAGTCTCTGCGTTTTTGCGTTTTGCTGGCTTTGGCCGCCGCATTGCTGACGGTCTCCGCCTTTGCGGATACCGGGCCGAAGGCGCAGTTAAAGGTGCTGGTGAAAAATGCCCCGGAGGAGCCATACTACCTCGATCTTTTGGAAAAGGGGGATTATCAGGGGCACACCTATGGCTCTGGAGACGGGGATGACACATACAGCGGGCTGGATTGGAGCTACTCCGAGGAGGAGATCGCTGCACTGGACAGCGAGCTGCTGGACGCGCTGCGGGCGGCGGTGCCGGAGGGCTGGCACGCCTGCACCGCGCAGGGCACCAACGGTGCACCCATGTGGGGCGACCTGATCGGCAGCGACGCAGGCGGGGTGCGGCTCCATTCCTTCCGTTACCATGGCGTACCGGATACGTATCGGATCATTCTCGTAACAAAAAGCGGCGAAAGCTGGGTATCCGGAGTCCTGCACCGGGCAACGCTGCAATCCAGCGCAACGGTGGATTGGGCGGCAAGGATCGCCAACGCGCCCAGTCCGGCCATGGCCTATGCGCTGCAATTCCTGTGCACCCTCCTCCCTACCCTGCTGATCGAGGGGCTGCTGCTGTTTGCCTTCGGCTACCGGAGCAAGAGAAGCTGGCTGGTATTTCTGCTGGTGAATCTGGTGACACAGGGCGGCTTCGCCGTCTATCTCGCCGTAACGGTGTTGAATCACGGTGTAAGCGGCTGGTCTTTGATCTTCTATATTCCCATTGAGGTCATCATCACACTGGTCGAATTGCTGCTGTACCGCCGTCTGCTGACGGAAAAAAACAAGGCGCGAGCTGCCGTGTACGCCATGGCCGCCAATCTCTGCTCGGCTGTGTTGGGTCTCTGGCTCATTGATCCGCTGTGGCATTTTATCGTGTCGATCTCTTAAAAATGAAAGGAATTTTCCCCATGGAAACTGAAAAGCTATACTACGCGGACCCGTTTTTGACGGACTTTACCGCTACGGTTCTGGACTGTCAGCCGGGTAAAAACGGCTATTTGGTCACATTAGACCGCACAGCCTTCTACCCGGAGGGGGGCGGACAGCCTGCCGATCACGGCGTTCTGGACAGAGCGGCTGTGACGGACGTCCATGAAAAAAACGGCGTGATTCTCCACAATGTGGACAGAGCCGTGGAAATTGGGAAAACTGTCACCGGCGCCATCGACTGGGGTCGGCGGTTCGACCATATGCAGCAGCACTCCGGAGAGCACATCTGTTCCGGGCTGATCTGTGAGCGGTTTCACTGCGACAATGTGGGATTTCACATGGGCGCGGACATCGTGACCATCGACTTCAACGCCGATATTTCCTGGGAGGAGCTGTTGGAGATCGAGGCTAAGGCCAATCAGTATCTTTACGAAAACCACCCCATCGACATTCAGTTCCACCGGGGAGCGGAGCTGGAGGCCATCGACTATCGGAGTAAAAAGGCGCTGGAAGGGGATGTGCGGATCGTGGCCTTCCCCGGCGCGGACTGCTGCGCCTGCTGCGGCACCCATGTGCTACGGAGCGGGCAGGTGGGACTGGTAAAGTTCCTGTCGGTGCAGAAATTCCGGGAGGGCGTGCGGATCGAGCTGCTGTGCGGCAAGCGGGCGCTGGAATACCTGTCCAAAACATGGGAACAGGCCAAGGCCATTGGTCAGCGGCTCAGTGTAAAACCGGTGGACAGCGAGGCGGCTGTGGAGCGGCTGGAGGGCGAGTTGGCCAGCCTCAAGCTCCGCTGCGCTCAATTGGAGGAATCCGTATTTGAGTCCATGGCCAAGGAGCAGGCGGGAAAGGGCAATGTGCTGCTGTTCCAGCCTGCCATGCGGCCGGACAGCGTCCGGCGGCTGATGGATGCCGTGTCCAAGACCTGCGGCGGTCTGGCGGCAGTTTTCGCCGGAGAGGAGGGCCATTACGCCTACGCCCTGGGCCGGGCGGACGGACAGGACATCAGCCCTCTGGTCAAGGCCATGAATACGGCCCTCCACGGGCGGGGCGGCGGACGGAACGGCTTCGCTCAAGGCAGCGTGGAGACGGAGCGGAGCGCCATTGAATCGTTTTTCAAGGAGAATGGATATGGAATATGTGATTAAGGAACTGCTTCACCCGGAGGAGGATGACGAGGCCAATTTCATCTACTCGGAGCTGGACAGCCAACGCCGGGAGACCCGGCGGGTGGAGTTTTATCCATCCGGTATGTGCTTTGCCTACGGCGGGGATATGGGACAGGACGAGGTACTGGACTCCGCGCCTTTCCCGGAGGATCTGCGGACACTGAACCGCCCCGGTGAGGTGGAGGTCCGGGCCATCCCCCGGCAGTTGTTCATCGAGGTGTGGAATCAGGCACAGGAGCGGCCCGACGGCTTCATGGGGATGTTCTATTGACTTCTTTACCGCTGCGGAAAATTTGTTTTTCATAGTAAAACCCCGGCCCCGGACAAAAGTCCGGGGCCGGGGTTGCTATTCTGCTATTTTACAATTTGCGGTTGCCTGTTGTCTGCGGGGTGGCGGATCACACCACCGCGAAGAACTTAATGAGGAACAGGGCAGAGATCACATAGGTCAGCACGCTGACGTCCTTGGCCTTGCCGGAGAGGAGCTTGACCACCGTGTAGGAGATCAGGCCGAGGCCGATGGCGTGGCCGATAGAGCCGGAGATCGGCATACCGATGAGCATAATGGACACCGGCAGCATCTGGTCCATATCGTCAAAGTTGACATTTTTGAGGCCCTGAAGCATCAGCACACCGACATAGATCAGCGCAGCAGAGGTCGCGGCGCCGGGAATGATGGCGGCGACGGGAGCGAGGAAGATGCAGGCGAGGAACAGCACGGCAGAGGTCAGCGCGGTCAGACCGGTGCGGCCGCCGGCCTCCACGCCGGAGGCGGATTCGATAAAGGTGGTAACGGTGGAGGTGCCGGTGGCAGCGCCCGCGACCGTACCGATGGCGTCGGAGAGCAGGGCCTCCTTCATGTTGGGCATCTCGCCCTTCTCATTCACCATGCCGGCGCGGGAGGCGGTGCCCACCAGAGTGCCGATGGTGTCGAACATATCGATCATGCAGAAGGTGATGATCAGCGTGATGGCGGTGAACCAGCCGATGTTCATAAAGCCCGCAAAGTCAAACTTGAAGAGCGTGGTAGAGACCATGTCGGCGAAGGGCGGCACGAAGCTTGCGGTCTCAAGGCTTGCAAAGGGATTCACGCCGAGGAATGCGAAGCTGCCGATCCAATAAAGGACGGAGGAGAAGAGCATACCAAGCAGCACGGCGGCCTTGATGCCCTTCTTGGCCAGCACGACCATGACGAACACACCGAGGAACGCGGTCACGACGGTCAGGACCATCGTGTCATAGCCAGAGCCCATGTTGCCCTTGATGATACTGGGGGTCAGGGCGCCGAAGAAGTCGCGCATCATGTAGAACGGACCGCCGTTTTCGGAATAGATGCCAATGTTGGAGCCGAGACCCACGTTCATCAGCATCAGGCCGATGGCAGGGGCAATGCCGTAGCGCACACCGAGCGGGATGGCCTCCACGATCTTCTCGCGCACCTTCAGCACGGTGAGCACGAGGAACACGATGCCTTCGATGAGGATGATGACGAGGGCAGCCTGAAAAGCGCTGGTGTAGTCGCAGTCATTGATCACGGCGATGTTGGCCACCACCACGGCGAAGAAGCTGTTGAGACCCATGCCGGGCGCCATGGCAAAGGGCTTGTTGGCCAGGAAGGCCATGCAGGCGGTGCCGATGGCGGAGGCGATGCAGGTTGCAAGGAACACGCCGTTCCACAGCGGCGTGCCGACCGCGAAGCCGGTGAGCAGATTGGGGTTCAGGGCGATGATGTAGGCCATCGTCATGAACGTGGTCAGGCCCGCCAGGATCTCTGTCCTGACGGTAGTGCCGTTCTCTTTCAGTTTAAAGATTTTTTCCATAGTTTTCCCCTTTCTCTTATCACAGGGCCCCGTAAAGGTCAACCTCTGTTATAACGAAATTTTAACACAAATTTCCGCTCATGAATAGTTCTGAGATTTACTGAAAAAATAGGTGTATCTTTAGCATATTGTACAAAAACAGCCCTGTCATTTCGACAGGGCCGCTTCGTTCAGGCAGTATGATGGGGTTCAAAGGCTTCTTCGATCCTTTCCCGCATCCGGAAATCCCGCCGCTGCCAGACAAGGGCCAGAGCCGCAGGGAGCAGAACAGGCAGGATCGTGCAGCTTCCCCACCCCATCGCCCACAGCACACATTCTGCAATAACGCCGGCATGAAAGGCCAACAACGTTCCTCCGTAGAGATTCATCCGGGGGATATGGTCCGAATCCCGAAACAAATGGGCCTGGACCCAGGCATCCACAAACTGGCGGAGGTTGTTGGTAGAAAAGATGGTGGAACAGGGATACCCGTATTTTCCGGCAAACACGCACCACTGGAAGCCCATGGCAAAAATGCAGATGTAAACGCCCAGCTCCGATAAGTGCTCCGGCAGAACACTCAGCACACAGGCCGCAGCTGCATCTGAGAGAATGGCCCACATCCGCAGATCGCCCTTACAGCGCTTCGACAGGCAGGCTGCCAGAAAAATCGTAAAAACATACAGGATAACGATTCCAAGACGCAGCAGCGCTTTGATCCAGTTTTCCTGAACCGCGCTTGTGAAAACCTCAATGAAATTGACGGTCACTGCCGAGGCGAAGTGATGAAAGCGCAAAATAGCATACGCGCCGAACCAGCCGCCGATCAGTGCCATGCAGAAATGCAGGCGCCGTTTTGATTGCTCCAACTGTTCTTCCATGTTCCTCTGATCCTTTTCCTTAAAGAGGCGGAGAGTCGATCAGACCCTCCGCCCTGTTACTGCGTTTTCTTAGAACTTGATCTTCTCTTCCAGATAGCTCTTCACCTGATCAATGGGGATACGCACCTGATTCATGGTATCACGCTCACGGATGGTGACACAGTGGTCAGCGGGGGTGTTCTCATCGCCCACGGTCTCAAAGTCCAAGGTAATGCAGAAGGGAGTGCCGATCTCATCCTGACGGCGATAGCGCTTGCCGATGGAGCCGGTCTCGTCATAGTCCACCATGAACTCCTTGGACAGCTCGTTGTACAGCTCCATAGCGGGGCCGGAGAGGACCTCCTTCTTGCTCAGAGGCAGGATGGCGGCCTTAAAGGGAGCCAGAGCGGGATGGAAGTGCATGACCACGCGGACATCGTCCTTGCCGTTCTTGTCCTGACCCACAACTTCCTCGTCATAAGCGTCGCACAAAACGGCCAGAACGCTGCGCTCCACACCCAGAGAGGGCTCGATGACATAGGGGATATATTCCACCATGTCCTTGCCCTCGCCCTCGCGGTAGACCATCTTCTGACCGCTGGTATTCTGATGCTGGGTCAGGTCATAGTCGGTACGGTCGGCTACGCCCCACAGCTCGCCCCAGCCGAAGGGGAACAGGAACTCGAAGTCCGTGGTAGCCTTGGAGTAGAAGCACAGCTCCTCGGGATCATGGTCACGGAGACGCAGGTTCTCATCCTTCAGACCGATGGACAGCAGCCAGTTGTGGCAGAAGGTACGCCAGTAGTTGAACCACTCCAGATCGGTGCCGGGCTTGCAGAAGAACTCCAGCTCCATCTGCTCAAACTCTCTTGTACGGAATGTGAAGTTACCCGGTGTGATCTCGTTACGGAAGGACTTTCCGATCTGACCGATACCGAAAGGAATCTTCTTACGGGATGTACGCTGTACATTCTTGAAGTTTACAAAGATACCCTGTGCGGTCTCCGGTCTTAAGTAAACCGTATTCTTTGCATCCTCGGTTACACCCTGGAATGTCTTGAACATCAGGTTGAACTGACGGATACTGGTAAAGTTATGCTTGCCGCAGCTTGGACAGCAGATATGCTTCTCTTCCACATACTGTTCCATCTGCTCATTTGTCCAGCCGTCAATGGAACCCTCGATCTCGATTCCATTGTCAGTCATATAATCTTCAATCAATTTATCTGCACGAAAACGCTCGTGACACTCTTTACAGTCCATCAGAGGATCTGCAAATCCACCCAGGTGACCGGATGCCACCCATGTCTGTGGATTCATAAGAATGGCACAATCCACACCTACGTTGTAAGGATTCTCCTGAATGAACTTCTTCCACCATGCCTTCTTCACATTGTTTTTGAGGCCAACTCCAAGAGTGCGGAGAAACCTTGCATCGGCAAGTCCGCCATAGATTTCAGAACCCGGATACACAAATCCTCTGTTCTTTGCAAGTGCTACGATTTTGTCTAAAGTCTTTTCCATATTTTGTAAACCTTCCTTCCTCTCGCACCGGAGTGTGCGGATTCTTATTATTTTTCGGTGTGACTTTCTTCACCATATGAAACATACAACATTTTACAGGCTAATGGTTCAGATTGCAACCATATTTTTGAAATTCATCATCTACCGTACAATTTTATGCGTCGGGCTTTTACAGGGATGATAGTATTTCCAATGATTTGAATTCGCGGTCGATATATGCTTCCCGGAAACGGTCTGCCACGTACTTTAATTCTGCCATCGCCTCTTCACTTAACTGAAACGCATACAGCTTCGTAAGATCTGCCGACTGGATATATTGCAGAGTATAAATAAGTGTCTCGGATACCGTCCGTGTAAGCTTCAGCTCTTTTCCGCATGCCTCACACAGAAGCCCGCCTGCCTTCGCATTGAAATATTTCAGTTCCTTCTTATTGCAGCGTACGCATGTATATGCATGAATCCCCTGTCCTTCGATATCCATCAGCCGTACTTCGAACGCATAGCGGATCAGCTGATTGTCCACGGTTCCCTGTTCAAGTGCCTTGAGTGTCACATAGAGCAGATTGAGCTCATTCACACAATAGCAGCCCTCTCTCGTATAATATGACATAAATTCACACACATACGAAGCTCTGGCTCGCCGCCCGGAGCTGGCTTACCGCCTTTCTGGCACCATTTGCAAACACTGTGATCTTTCCGCGTTCCTTGGTCAGTATGACCAACCGTTTATCGTACTCCTTCACAAGTGTTGCATATAAAATTATACCCGTTACCTGTATTTCCTCACGCATTTTTTGTTATCTCTCTATTTCTTTTCCCGGTAATGACTCATCCGGATACGTATGGTAATATAAATCACAAGTACGATGGCCACACCAACGAAAATCCATATCTGTACCGGCACATCCTCAATATTATAACACCGGACATTGATCCACATCTGATTGATTTCCTTATTCGCCGTATCATCAAAATACTGCATGACTGCACTCCGTTGCAGTACCTCCTGCGTCGGATACTGTGCAAACAACTGTCTGCGCGTCTGTTCTTCCGGCACAGTCATAATATAATCTTCATTGGAATCATCCCCACAGAAGAAGAAACCAACCGGATACTCTGTTGTATCCTCTTCATCATCCTCTGCCTCATAATTCCATTTCAGATAATCATAGACTGTATCATCGTCACCGCCACTGATCACCGATGTATAACCAATGTAATACATGTTACGCACCGCATTGTCCGGACGAGACACAAAGTTTACAAATGCCTCAGCGGCCTGCTGTTTTTCCGCATCCTGTCCGATTCCGCTTTTCAGCATAACCCAGCCGTCAAACCACAGATTCGTCGACTCCTCCGGCACCGCAAAATCCAGATAGAAATCATCCTCTTCTGCCTGATCCATCGCATAGACAGCATCTCCGGACCACTGGTAGTTTGCAACGACTTTTCCGCTGATCATGTCTGCTTTACCACTGTCGGTCTCAAACGAATAAACATTACCCTGCATATCCTGCAGGATGTCCTCTACATTCTCGATCGTATCGGAATCCACATCATTCATGATCTGCATCAACCGTTCCTGATAATCCGGTGCATTGCGGAGCGATTCATCCATTAGTTCGTCTTTTCTGTAAGAACCAAGTGCCGCAAAATAAGAATCCCGGACATTATCCTTGATTGTAACCTGGCGCTTGAACTTGTCATTTAGAAACACATCCCAGGTAGATGCTTCCTCTTCTGTCATCTTCTCCGGATTGTAGAGAACACCGGTGACGCCCCACATATAGCCTGCCGCATATTTACTCCACGACTCACCGCCGATCTCATTTTCATCAAACGTATCCTTAATATAATCGGATACCCCGCGCACATAGTAATTATCCGGATTGTCTGTATCATAAAAATCTTCTGAAAACGGCACCAGCTTCTTCTCTGCCATCAGCTTCATGATCATATAATCAGACGGACAGACAAGGTCATACACATCGCCGAGTGTCAGCTGGTTATACAGATCCTCGTTCGTACCGAAGCACGAATACTCAACCTCCACGCGCTTGCCGTACGTCTCGTAATACCACTCGGTGAAATCATCGACCATCGAATTCTCACCGAAGATCTCCGCACCATTTTCAAGCTCCATGCGTTCTTCTTCGTCCCAGTCACCAAGATCGATATATTCCTCCCAGTTGCAGACACGCAGCTTGATCACGTCGTCATTTCCCTGTGCGTGTGTGATCTTTGTTCCCGGCACCATCGCCAGAAATGTCATCATAGTTGCCGCCGCAACGGCTGTCACACGTTTTAACATCTTATTTCTCATTGC
>OGLE01002707.1_pt1 | contig 10806 bp, 9 predicted proteins | sample 1572671 | NCBI WGS metagenome assembly OGLE01 (sample SAMEA2581923, study PRJEB24529) | metagenome | biome: Human gut stool | place: China | collected 2011 | reverse complement strand
CGTCTACCCCGCTTTTCAGCGACAGCGTTGCGAAAGTGTGTCTGAGATCATGGAACCGAATGTGCTCCGCGCCGATGGCTTTCAAAATTTTGTCATGGGTTCTCCGGAAAGCGTCCGGGTCATACATAGGTGCTGTTGACAAAGTCTCGCTCTGCTCCGCCCTGCCAACAAAAAAAGACGCCCACTGGCGTCATCCGGCGTATTTTATCATTCGCTTCAGGTTCAATGCGGTCGCCGACAAGAGGCAGTGGTCTTCCGCTGCCTCTAAGCCTCGTCGCAAAACGCGCGCTAAGTTGTGCTCGCGCTTCTGCGCGGAAAACGAGCCCTCGCACCAGACCTGCCGCAGCTTTAGCGCCTCCCGGTATTCCGGGCTGGAGCGGCGCTCCAGGCTGCGCTGTCGGTCTGCCGCGAAGTAGCTGACAGACACCTTTCTTGCACCGCGTTTGTCGCTCTCGCGCAGACATTTGCCCCGCAGCGAGCAGAGCGCGCAGTCCCGCTTATCCGCCTGATACTCCCAAAACAGGCCGCTGGCGCTGCGGGCCAGCCGCCTTAAACGGAGCTCTTTTTCTCTGGGACAGAGGTATATATCGCGCCCCTCATCATAGCGAAAATCGTCCCGCGTGAACTGTGTATTTGCCCGCGCGGCGGTCTTCTGCGGCCGCACGAAAAAGTCGATCCCCAGCTCGCCCAGCGCCCGATGGGCCAGCGGAAAATCGTAGGCGGCGTCCGCGGTAGCGGTCTGAATTGGTACAACATTTTCATGAATATGCTCGATCAGGCCCAAAAACGGCACGGAATCGTTCACATCTCCGGCGGTCACAGTCTGGCCCACGATGATGCCAAAGTCGCTGTCCACCGCCTGATGGGCGAGGTAATGAGGCCCCTCCGGCTTTCCCGGGCGCTTCATGTGCCCGGCCTCCGGGTCCGTGCGGCTGACGCGCTTGTGGGAGCGGCGGTTGTCCCGCTTGAGCTGCTTTGTCCGCTTTTTGCGGCGCTTTCCGGTTCGCCGCTCAAGCTCCTCCAGCCCTTCCTCCTCGTAATCGTCCAGCCGTTCCCAGTAGACGCCGGGCGCTTCGGTGATCTCAACCAGCTCCTCCGAGGCGCGGGAGGCGTTGGCCTTGACGTGGGTCGAATCCGTGCCGACCACACGCCCGCTGACAAGGCCCTTTTCAATGCACTGGCGAACAACCTCTTCGAACAACCGCCGGAACACCTTCCGGAAGGACGGTTTCCGGCGGCGCAGCTGCGAGACGGTGCTGTGATCCGGCACCCGGTCAAAGAGGTCGAGGCCCAGATACCAGCGCAGGGCGATGTCGGTCTGGACGCGCCGCTCGATCTCCCGCTCCGACGGGATGCCGTACAGAAAACCCACCAGCAGGTACTTCACGATAACCACCGGGTCGATGGGCGGGCGGCCATATTTTTTGCTGTAAAGCGGGGCTGTTTCCTCGTACACGAACGACAGATCCAGCGCCGCCTCCAGCTTTCGCAGGAAGTGCTCCCGGGGCATCAAGTCCTCGATCGTTACCATGTGCATCGCCAGCTGCATCCCATCACCTCAGGCCGTTTTCCTCATTATAGCATACCGCGAGAGTTGGTGCGAGACTTTGTCAACAGCGCCAATTTGAGCCACATTTTCAACCAAAATCAAAGGCCGAAGTCGTGTTGGACTTCGGCCTGATAGTGGTTATTCATGGTCAGCGGGGCGTTGAACAGCGTGGTGAGCAGGTATGCGCGGATATTACGGACTTGTGTGGTATTGCGGCGCAGACACTCAAACACATAGACCATCAGCGAGTAGTCCAGTCGGTAGAAGCGGGCTTGCACCTGCGACAGCGGTATGTTTTCTCCGCCGATCCGTACCGTTGACTGTGTGGAACACATCACATCCGCCATCAGCCCCACGACCTCATCTACATCATCGGCATTGAACTGTTGACAAAGAAACGGGTACTCGATATTCTCTTTGATCTCTCTCAGATACTCGCTTCTATCCATCCATCCCGGCTGCTCGGAGAAAGGCGATGGATGGATAGATTGATTTTTATAGCTGAAATCAGTTTGATTAGATTCAATATAATTACCGTCTGATTTTCCGAAGTCTGCACTTCGGAAAAACGGAAGTCTTGACTTCGGATTATCGGAACTCTTGACTTCTGTTTTTCCGACTTCTTGACTTCCGATTTTCGGAAGTCTGGGAGTCTCCTGCGGCGCAGGGGTTTCAGCAGGTACTCGGCGGGTAGTGAAGCGTTTGACATAGATTTTTGTTGGTCTGCCTTGCCCTTGCTTTACTCGCTCGATCAGACCGCAACCTTTATCTGTATCCAGTTCGGACAATAATTTGACAGCCTTTTCGTGACCACAATTTAAGTCCTCTTGTATCTCATCCAGCGTGTAAAAAATATAGACCCGCCCAGCGTCATCATACCAGCCGTTCCGGGCAGACAGGCCCATTCGGTCAAGCAGGAGGCCATACAGCAGCTTTGCGTCCGTGGAGATTTTCTTGAATTGCTGCCCGGCAACAAGTTGGCGTGGAATACGATAAAAAGAAAATTGACTGCTTTCGTCTCCGTAGTAGTAGTCAAATACAGTTGAGCCGTCCACTTTTCCACCTCCTAAAATAAAAAAAGCACCCTCCAACGAGAGTGCTTTGGATGCGAACATATCGTCCGAAATCTTCAATTTTCAACATTCCCCCAAGGGGATGCGAACCGTATTGTTGCCGTTGTGTTGACATCCCAACAATATGCGAGTTATAATGCAAGAAAGTTTCTTTGACCTATTTGTAGACATTTTCAGCCTAAGAATGAAACGAGGCCATATACATTTTCCGTGTTTTTGTGGCAAAATTCTGCGTATGAGTGTCGATTTTCGGGTGGTTTTTGGGCATATAAGTGAACCGTTTGGGAGAGCGTACGGTTCGCATCCGTAAGGTCGAGAGTTCGATCCTCTTCGTCTCCACCATAAAAACCACTCCATCGGAGTGGTTTTTCTTTTTCGTTAACGCTTCACTGGAAGTTTTTGTTTGGGGGTATCTTATGAAAACCGCATTGATCACCGGCGCGTCCCGGGGAATTGGCCGGGCCGTGGCCCGGGAATTGGCCCATCAGGGCTGGGCTGTGGGCATCAACTACCTGAACCGGGCGGACAAGGCCCGGGAGCTGGTGGAGGAGCTGACGGCAGAGGGCTGTCATGCCGCCATGTTCCAGGCCGATGTCGCGGACAGCGCTGCCGTGGCCGAGATGATCCGGAAGCTGGGCGAGACCTTCAGCCCGGTAGAATTAGTGGTAAACAACGCCGGTGTGTCGGGTCAGGGGCTGTTTCAGGACACCACCGACGAGATGTGGGACCGGTATCTGGCGGTAAATCTGAGCGGCGCCCGGAACACCGTCAAGGCGGCCCTCCCTCACATGATTTCTGAAAAGCGGGGCTGCATCGTAAATATTTCCTCCATCTGGGGCCAGCGGGGGGCAAGCTGCGAGGTGGCTTACTCCTGCACAAAGGCGGGTATCATCGCCCTGACCCGGTCGTTGGCTATGGAATTGGCCCCCTCCGGCATCCGGGTAAACTGCGTGGCCCCCGGCGTCATCAACACTGATATGGTCCAGGTGCTGGGGCAGGAGACCGTGGAGGAGCTGATCCGCGAAACGCCTCTGGGCCGTTTGGGCACACCGGAGGACATCGCCTACGCCGTGGCATTCTTCGCCTCGGAGCGGGCAGGCTTTATCACCGGTCAGGTCCTCACCGCCGACGGCGGCTTCATTGTATAAAACTTCATGCATGAGCAGTGCACCGCGAACATGCGCAAATGCCAGTGCGTGAAGTTTTCGTGCATCATTTCCGGTTGCCCCGCAGGGGCGAGGAAATGGCACATTTCTTATTTCGCTATGCTTTTGCATAGCAAACCCGCACAGCAAAAGGACTGCCGCTTAGCGGCAGTCCTTTATCGTTGACTGACCTCCCAGGCGTCCTGAAAGATCAGATCATCCACATCGCCCACGGGCTTTTTCAGCTCCATACGCTTCCCTCCTTTGCGATATCTACATTTGCAACTTACTCAGTATATGCCGCCGAAGGTGAAAAATTGCACGAAACCGTGCATCGGAATTAAAAAAGCCGTCCGGGACGTCCCCTTTACAAATGACCTGAAAGTGTGTATAATATTTTTAATTATGTGCAAATATCTGCAAATGCGAGGAATTTAATCATGGAACTGACTCAAGGCGTCCGGTTCGACACATTGGAGCTGTCACCGGAAATTCTGCGCGCTTTAATGGAGCGCAATATTGTACAATCCACCCCGGTGCAGGCGGGCTGCATCCCCCCCATGCTGGAATGGCGGGACGTGATCGCCAAGGCCCCCACCGGTACAGGCAAGACCTTTGCCTACGGCATCCCCATTGTGGAGCATATCGACCCGGAGGACGAGAGCGTTCAGGCGGTGATCCTGGCCCCCACCCGGGAGCTTGCCATCCAGATCACCGATGAGCTGCGGATCCTCTACACCTATAAACCCGGCATCCGGGCAGTGTGCCTGTACGGCGGCGCCCCCATCGGCCGCCAGATCGACGCGCTGAAAAAACATCCCCAGATCGTAGTGGCCACACCGGGACGGCTGTCCGACCACATGAAGCGCCGCACCGTCCGGGTGGATACGGCGAAAACCGTGGTGCTGGACGAGGCGGACCGGATGCTGGACATGGGCTTCATCCATGACGTGACCCGGCTGCTGGACCGCATGGACAAGCGGAAAAATCTGGGACTGTTCTCCGCCACCATCTCCCGTGAGGTCATGGACATCGCTTGGGTGTATCAGCGGGACGCGGAGGAGGTCACCGTCCGGGAGGACGAGCAGAACAAGCCCGATATCAAGCAGTTCCGCATGGATGTGAGCTTCGACGGCAAGGCGGAGGCCATCGCCAAGATCCTGAACGAGACCGGCTTTGACCGCTGCATGGTGTTCTGCAACACCAAGGGCAACACAGAGCGTATCACCAAGTTCCTGCAGATGCGGGGCATCGACGCTCAGTGCATCCACGGGGACATTCCCCAGAAGAAGCGGGAGCAGGTAATGGATCTGTTCCGCAAGGGTAAGCTTCGGGTCTTTGTTTCCACTGACGTGGCCGCCCGGGGCATCGACGTGGATGATGTGGACATCGTGTTCAACTGCGACATTCCTGATGAAAATCAGGACTATGTCCACCGGATCGGCCGTACCGGCCGGGCCAAACGGCAGGGCGTGGCCGTCAGCTTTGTGGCGGACTTCCCCTCCAAGATCCGGATCGACGATATTGCCAAGAATACCCGCAACGAGATCCTGCCTGTGAAGTTTGACGAAAACGGCAGCCTGACCATGGCATAACATAAAAGGAGTCCCTATGAAATTATGGAAGCGCCTGACAGCGCTGTGTCTCAGCGCTCTGGTGTGCGTTACCCTCCTGACCGCCTGCGGCCGGAAGGAATCGGCAGACGGCCGGGCATCTCTCTCCGTTTGCGTGGGTGAGACCCCCGCCACCTATGATCCCATCTACGCCCAGCAGATCGGGGACCAGACCATCCTGAACCACCTCTATGAAAATCTGATGCGGCTGGAAAAGGGCGAAAACGGCCAGACCACCGCAGTCCCCGGTGCCGCCAAAAGCGTGGACATGAAGGAGAACAGCGATGGCACCGTCACCTACACCTTCCGCCTCCGGGGCGGCAAGTGGTCCGATGGCGTAGAGGTCAAGGCCAGCGACTTTGTATACGCCTGGCAGCGTCTGGCGGACCCCGCCACCGGCTCCGTGTATGCCCCGCTGCTGTCCATTGTCAGCGGCTATGCGGAGGCTCAGGCCTCCGGCGACATGAGTCTGTTGGCGGTGAGCGCAAAAAGCAGCACCACCCTTGTGGTGACCCTGACCGGTCATTATGACTGGTTCCTGCGGGAGGTCTGCACCTCCATCGCCACCATGCCTCTGCGGCAGGATGTTGTACAGCGGCTCAAGCAGGAGGCGGATGCCGCCAACGATAATCTGAAAGAGGATGAGACGTCCCGTCGCTGGTGGTCCGATCCCACCCGTCTGGTGACCAATGGTCCCTATACTGCCTCCGCAGAGGACGAAAACGCTCTGACGCTGACGGAAAATACCGCCTACGGCAAAAAGCTGACCGGTCCGGAGGATCTGACCTTCCGCTTCGGAGACACGCAAACGGCGGAGGTCCTGTATGATCAGGGCGTGGTAGACGCTGTCTGGCCTCTGACGGAGGAGGAGATGGCAGAGCAGATGGAAGCAGATGAGACCTGGCAGGCAGAGCCTGTTCTGGAGACTTACTCCGTCATGTTCAACTGCAGCCGTCTGGAGGATGAATCCATCCGCAAGGCCCTGAGCCTGGTGATCGACCGGGAACAGCTGACCGCCATGGCGGGGATTACGGCACAGCCCGCCGAGGGACTGGTGCCCCCCGGTGTGCCGGAGGACAACGCAGATCTGGATTTCCGCGCCTGCGGCGGCAGCCTGCTGGACAACGATCCGGAAAGCTACGCCGACCGCTGCCAGGACGCTGTGGACCTGATGCAGAATGCCGGATATGACCGGGGCAGCGACCTGAGTGCGGAGCTGGGTGCTCTGGAATATCTCTATGTGGATCAGGGCAGCAACAAGACCGTGGCCATGGCCCTGTGCGGTATGTGGGGCCACTATCTGGGCGTGAACGTGACGCCCAGAGCCGTAACGCCGGCGGAGCTGGCCTCCGCTATGCGCAGCGGGAATTACACGCTGGCCGGTATGTCCGTCAGCGCCGTGTGCAGCGATGCGGAATGTTTCCTGATGGACTGGACCACCGGCAATCGGGACAACTTCCTCCACTATGAAAACAGCGCCTACGATACGCTGATGTCCATCATCGCCGGTGCAGAGGACGGCTCGGCCCGTATGGGCTGTCTCCATGACGCGGAGGACCTGCTGCTGGAGATCGACTGCGCCATATCCCCCCTCTACACGGTGGGAACGGCCTGGAAGCTGCGGGACACCTATCTGGGTGCCATCCGGGACCCCCGTGGCTGGTTCGACTTCCGGGGCGTGTATCTAAAGCCCGTCACCGTGCAGTAATTCCAACGGAACCAATGGAATACGCCGCGACCGCAATGAAATGCAAAAACAACGCAGCCGTTTTTGGGAGATCCTCCCGAAAACGGCTGCGTTTTTTATGTTCCAAACTCTTGCGGACAACTTTCTTACGGCTTCGCGTAGATTTTTCTTCCGGCGGACCAGACTGCCTGTACGGCCCCCTCCTGACGGCGGTACACCGCCCGTTCCAGCCGCTCCGCCGGAGTCAGGGTGCGGGGCTGGGGCAGTGTGTCATCCGCCAGTACGATGGCGTGAAGGGAATTTCCCGCGGCAAAGCCCGGCTGCTCTCCAAAGAAAGCGGCCCCGGCAGAGGTAGCCAGATACCACCCCTCCGCCACGGTGAGGAAGGGGGTGTTCCAGTCATCCATCATCCGCCGGGCCTTGGAAGCCCGGACGGCGGCCGCCGTCACGTCAAACAGATCCAGATGATCGCCTCCGGCGATGTCGCTGCCAAGAGCCACCTTTACGCCCTCGTCCAGCATCCTCCGTACCGGCGCCACGCCGGAGCAGAGATTCTGATTGGAGTCGGCGCAGTGGACCACCGTTACCCCGGCGTCCTTCATGGCCTGCCGCTCCCGCTCGTCCGACCAGACGCAGTGGGCCATCACGGTGCGGTCATTCCAAAGGCCGTACTTCTTGTAGGTCTCCCAATACTGTCTGCAATCCGGGTGGAGTTGGCGTACCCAGTCCATCTCCGCGCCGTTTTCCGACAGGTGGGACTGCACCGGCAGATCGCGCTCCGCCGCCAGCTTTCCCAAAAATGCCATCAGCTCATTCGTGCAGGAGGGGGTGAACCGGGGGGTCAGAATCGGCTTGATGTGCCGGAGATCCTGACAGGCATCCAGCCATCGCAGCGTTTCGCGCATGGATTCCTCTGTGGTCTCCTCCAACACGCCGGGTGCGCCGTTGCGGTCCATATTCACCTTGCCAACATAGCCGGTGATCCCCGCTTTTTCCAGCTCATCCATCAAGATCAGGGTAGCGTCGGTGTGGAGAGAGGAAAACATACACACCCGGGTCGTCCCGTGGGACGCCAATTCCCCCGCCAGCTGCCGGTACACCGTCCGGGCGTAGTCCGGCTCCGCAAACCGGGCCTCCGTGGGGAAGGCGTAGGCATTCAGCCAGTCCAGCAGGGGCAGATCCATACCCATCCCCAGCATGGGATACTGGGGAGCGTGGAGGTGCAGGTCCGCAAAGGACTGGACGATCAGGCAGTCTCCATAGTCCTCCACAGACGCCCCGGCATATTGCTCCGGCAGCACCGGATACACCCCGGTAATGACGCCGTTTTCGGCGATGAGATAACCGTGTTCCATCACATCCAGCCGGCCGCAGGCCGGCGCGGAAACGATATTTCCTTTCAGAATAGTGGTCATTGCGTCCTCCTTTCAAAACAAAAGAGCGCCCGCATAAGCGGACGCTCATAGCAAGATCTTAGGCGATCTCATAGAAACTTCCGCGCCTGAGACGATCCCATCAGCGGAATTATATGAGCCATATTTCCTTTTATAGTTTAATCATACCACGGCGCCGGGAAAAAGGCAAGCCTCTCCGTCGGCACACATCCGGGAATTGTCGCCTATACTGGCGTACAGGCAAAATTCCGCCTGAATCGAGGAAAAGGCGTTGATTCGTATGCTGCAAGCATTGAGCTGGGCCGCTTTGGGCACCGGCTTTACCTTTCTGATGACCACCTTAGGGGCTGCGGTGGTATTTTTCTTTGTGGAGGAGCCCCGGCCCCAGTTCCAGCGAACCATGCTTGGCTTCGCCGCCGGGGTGATGACGGCGGCCAGCGTCTGGAGCCTGCTGCTGCCCGCCATCGAGCAGTCGGCGGACTTCGGCGTTCCCGGCTGGCTCCCCGCGGCGGCGGGGCTGCTGCTGGGCGTGGGCTTTCTCTCCGCGCTGGACGCCGTTCTGCCCCATCTGCGGCGGGCAAAGGACATGGACTTGACCCGCCGCCAAAGCACGCTGCTGATGGCAGCCATTACCCTCCACAATGTACCGGAGGGCATGGCGGTGGGCCTCGCCTTCGCACTGGCGGCAGAGGGAGAGGGCATGGCCGGGGCCGCGGCGCTGGCGCTGGGCATCGGCATCCAGAATCTTCCGGAGGGCGCCGCCATCTCCCTTCCTCTGCGGCAGGAGGGCAGCTCCCGGGGCCGGGCTTTTCTGTTAGGGACCCTCTCCGGCAGCGTGGAGCCGATTTTCGGTATTCTGGTAGTGCTGGTAGCTGCTGGTGTCCGACCTCTGATGCCATGGCTCCTCAGCTTCGCCGCCGGAGCCATGCTGTATGTGGTGGTGGAGGAACTGGTGCCTCAGGCCCACTCCAAAGCCGGGACCTGCGGCTTTGTGGGGGGCTTTTTAATTATGATGATCTTAGACGTGGCGCTGGGATAGTGTGTCAAAACGTAAACTTACATTGTCTCCTGAAAAAAAGTCTGCTATAATCGGCCCAGCACACCAAACCCACGCAAAGGAGAACAAATATGGATACAAAATTCAGCGGCAGCGCAAATTACGTGGCGTCACGCGACCTGATGGAAACCGTCAACATCGCCGTGGCTTTGCAGAAGCCTCTGCTCATCAAGGGTGAGCCGGGCACCGGCAAGACCATGCTGGCCCAGGCCGTGGCGGACGCTCTTGGGAAAACGCTCATTATCTGGAATGTAAAATCCACCACCAAAGCCCAGGACGGCCTGTACGTCTATGACGTGGTGCAGCGGCTCTATGACAGCCAGTTTGGAAACGCCGGTGTGGATGACGTTAAAAAATACATCAAGCTGGGTAAACTGGGCGAAGCCTTCTCCGCCGACGAGCAGGTGGTCCTGCTGATTGACGAGATCGACAAGGCGGATCTGGAATTTCCCAACGACCTTCTCTGGGAGCTGGACCGGATGGAGTTCTACATCCCCGAGACGAAGGAGACCGTACAGGCCAGGCAGCGCCCCATCGTCATCATCACCTCCAATGCGGAGAAGGAGCTGCCGGACGCTTTCCTCCGCCGGTGCGTGTTCCACTACATCGAGTTCCCGGAGCAGGAGCAGATGGAAGCCATCCTCCGGGTCCACTTCGGTGATTTGGAGGAAAAGCTGGTAAAGCAGTCCCTCGCCGCCTTCTACTGGCTGCGGGAGCTGCGGGGCATTGAGAAAAAGCCCTCCACCTCTGAGCTGGTGGACTGGATCCGGGCGCTGGTGGCCGGCGGCGTGGACCCGGCCCGCATTGAAAAGGAGATTCCCTTCGCCGGTGTCCTGCTGAAAAAAGACAAGGATCTTCAGACCCTGCGGAAGGTGAAGTAAGCCATGTTCGCCGCGTTTTTTTACCTGCTGCGTCAGCGGGGGCTGCACGTCTCCCTGAACGAGTGGATGACGCTGCTGGAGGGCATGGAAAAGGGACTGCACCATTCGACGCTCACCGGCTTTTATCACCTGTGCCGGGCCATCGTGGTGAAGAATGAAACGGAATTTGACCACTTCGACCAGATCTTTCTGGAATTCTTCAAGGATGTCCCCTACACCGGGGAGCTGCCGGAGGACCTGCTGGACTGGTTGAACCACCCCAGCGAGGATCTGAAACGGACCATTGCCGACCTGCGCTCCGCCGGGTTTCCGGATGAAACGCTGGAGGAACTGCTGAAAATGCTGGAGGAGCGTCTGAAAGAGCAGACGGAGGAGCACAACGGCGGCAACTACTGGGTTGGGACCCA
>OGLE01002704.1_pt1 | contig 10816 bp, 8 predicted proteins | sample 1572671 | NCBI WGS metagenome assembly OGLE01 (sample SAMEA2581923, study PRJEB24529) | metagenome | biome: Human gut stool | place: China | collected 2011 | reverse complement strand
TAGCACGGAACAATCCGTAGGTATCAAAGTCGGGGGCTTTTGACCCCGACATCATAATATTGGTATACCACTTAATTAAATTACACCACAACCAGACATGACAAAGCTGTAAGCAGCTGGGTATACTATGTGAAATGCACTTGAAGTTTGATTGTGATAGTTCTTAGTCTTTCCCTGCACTTGCCAGCCAGCTTCGTACACGGATGTACGAAGCAGCGAAGCCACGCCATGGATGGCGTGTCTGAGCGGTGGCGTCAGTTACCACAATTTATTAAGGAAAGACTTAGAAATATCCAATCAAAGCTTCTGGCATTGAACACAGTATGCCCAGCTGCTTACAGCTTTGTCATGTCGTTCGTGCTAATTATACAATCCATTATTCCACTATCGCATTCGCAACCTGCGCAAACTGCTCCAGTGTAAGTGCCTCACCTCTTATAGTCAGAGGCAGTCCACATTTTTCAAGTGCCGCAGCAAGCTTTTCCTTGGAAACATTAACATCACCGCTGTTGCCAACACTGTTCATCATAGTTTTTCTACGCTGATTGAAGGATGCCCTTATTATTCTGAACATAAGATGTTCATCAGCTACATCTACCGGTGGTTTCTCATATCTTTCAAGCTTGATTACAGCAGAATCCACGTTTGGTCTTGGCATAAAACAGCTTGCCGGAACATTAAGCACGATTCTAGGTCTGGCATAGTACTGTACTGCCAGTGAAAGTGCACCATAATCCTTAGTTCCAGGACCTACCTGCATCCTGTCAGCCACTTCCTTCTGAACCATGATAGTTATGCTGTCAAGAGGAACTCCACTCTCGAAAAGTCCCATAATAATAGGGGTCGTTATATAGTATGGAAGATTAGCAACCACCTTTATAGGCTTTCCTCCATTCTTCTGCTCTGCAAGCTTTTTTATATCAAGCTTTAATATATCTTCGTTGATAACTGTCACGTTGTCATACCACGAAAGCGTATCTTCTGTAAGTATCGGTATAAGCTTCTTATCTATCTCAACAGCTACGACCTCTCTTGCATTCTCACATAGAATCTGTGTCATAGTTCCGATTCCAGGGCCTACCTCAAGCACGAAATCATCCTCTGTAACGCCAGCCTCTCTTACTATTTTCTGAACAACATTCTCATCTATAAGAAAGTTCTGTCCGAATTTCTTCTGGAAATTAAAGCCATACCTGTTAAGAACAGCTATAGTATTAGTCGGATTCCCAAGATGCATGACGTTATCATAATTCTTATTATTCATATATATATTTATCTCCATTCCTGTATCACACATAACATAGACTGTTTATGTTTATTAACACAGCCTGCACTGTTTTTTAACAAACCTTAACAACAAATATACATTTTCTGAATAAGTATGTCAATCGAATAACAAAATACTAAAATCACACGTAAATCACAGATGCAGTCCATATACTCTGCATGCATTCTGGTATGTCACCTCTGCTATCTGCTCCTTCGTAACACCCTTTATATCAGCAAGTTTTTCTATAACATACTGTATGTTACTGCTGTCATTTCTTTTTCCTCTGTTAGGCACTGGTGCAAGATATGGACAGTCTGTTTCAAGCACTATCCTCTCAAGCGGTATGACATTTGCTGCTTCTACAAGCTTTTTCGCATTCTTAAAAGTAAGCACTCCGCCTATACCGAAGTAGAAGTTCATATCATAAAATGTCTTAACTGTTTCTTTAGAATATGAATAGCAGTGGATTATGCCTCCAACCTCACTGGCATGTCCGCTTTTTAATATATCTATGGTATCAGCACATGCATCTCTTGAATGGATAATAACCGGCTTGCTGACCTCTCTTGCCAGCTCTAACTGTCTTGCAAACCACTTTTTCTGAAGCTCTCTTCCCGGCTCATCATAATAATAATCAAGTCCGATTTCTCCAATCGCAACAACCTTGTTGTTCGTAAGTGCCTCTTTCTTTAGCCAGTCCATGAAGCTCCCACCATATATATTACTATCATCTATCACTGAATTCCTTGGGTTCTCCCCACGCTCAAGCCTCTCATAGTCATCCGGATGCACACCTATAGCTGCATATATATTATCATATTTTTCTGCAAGCCTGACACTTTCTATACATCCTTCAAGGCTTGCACCTACATTTACAACTGCTCCTATATCACCGCTGAAAAGACTTGTTAATAATTCATCGCGGTCTTTATCAAATGCTTCATCATCATAATGAGCATGTGTATCAAATATCTTCATTCACAACCTCTCTTATTTCCTGTGTCTGGTGCTTTTTATTAAATCCTGCAAGAACGACCACCCATGCAACTGATAATATAAGACCTGCCACTGACACACACAAACCCTGCCATAAATATGGTACCTTAAACGTTATCTTAGTCACTCCTGCTCTTACATATGTAAGATTATTCTTCTTTCCAAGCCACTCATCTGATACGAATATATCATGATAAGAAAGGCTTGTATTTACATTATCATAATCTGATGTGATAGTTATTCCGTTCACGTCATGCTCTACTTTAAGCTCTATGTTAGTTCTTTCAGGCAGCTGTGCAGATGTTATATCCATCATATCACTAAGAAGTCTTCCAACAGACTTATCAGCTGACACTCCATAGTAGTATGCCAGATTAAGACCACATACTATTATGTTATCGTTCTTAACTGTACCATAAAAATCAAGCTTAAGACCGTTGTCCATGACACTTCCCCATGTATTATCAAGACCTGTAACATATACTGTCTGCCATGTTGCATATCCTTTAGGGAAAAGATCAGGATAAAGCACTCCAAGCTTAGTATCCATATCCGGATAGCCATTCTTAAATACAATATCGCTGCACGTAACACCAAGGAACTCCTGACTCTGTGTCTTCTTTTCCTGTGGAATTCCATCTGCATATATAACAACCTTCACGCCAGCTTCACTAATCCTTAAGACAAGCTCCTCTGCTGCCGTCTTATCATCATATGTAAATCCATCAAGGATAACTTGCTTATACTGCGATAACTGTTCATAAGAATAATCATTAAGATTATCTGAATCAGTCTCTTCAACTGCCGGAAATGACTGTGATATAAGAGGTGTACCACTTCCTATGCCTATCACCTCATACTTACTGATTGTTCCCCAGTTATCATAAGTATCCATATGGTATAACCTGTATGCTGCATTTTCTCCTGCAACACTATATCCTGAGGCACCTGCTGCCATATCCATATCTTTTACAGATACACCATACTTTTCAAGCGATGACAGTCTTACAAGAACTGTATCATTTCCCAGCTCACGGCATCTGTCAAATACATAATAATAATTGCCATCAGCTAATGCCCTGTTTATTCTTACTATGTTAGTGGATGTATTAGCAGCCTCACGTCCTGCACCATATGCGGCAGGTATTGCATTGTTCCAGTCTGATACTAAAAATGCTCCCATAGACCCTAAGCTGCTGTCATCAAGAAGTGCTATTCTCTGCTTTGTTATGGACTGCGCCTTTGATATAAGTGTATTATCCTGCTGCATATCCAGTCTGTCCCACACACTGTCGTTATCTGTGTTAATGCTCACTCCATTCTTAGTTATGGATATAGTATCTAATCCACCTGTTATCAACGGTATAGATGGCACTATATCTAAAACAAGCAGAACACAGAAAAACACTATCAGCGGCTTTTTGAGTGTATCCCATTTAAGAAAGCTGTACAGTATCATACATAGTGCTATGGATATGAATCTTAACATCCACAGATACTGGCTTCCAGGAAGTATCTTTAACACCGGATACATAGCTGTTGCTGTACATATAAGTGTTATTATAGCTGTGACAAAGCCGGCTCTTGACTTCTTATATCCAAAAAGCATTCCTCCAACCGCAAGTATTGCTGCTGCAAGTCCAAAGTAAAAATGAGCATAGTCTGTAGTTATTCTGTCTACCGGGTTAAGTGTATACACTATCTTCTGGAAAAAGTTAGCCATATTTTCCGAATTGTCAAGTGTGGTTATTCCTCCGTTAAGTGAGGCAACCAGCCATACACCTATAAGCATAAAGCTAAGCAGTATGGATATCACTATATCAGCGGCTGCTCTTTTAGAATATCCTTCAATCATATGAACTATACAGTATACTAGCACTGCAAGCGCAACCATACCTGCATATCCAAGATGACAAAGTGCTATGAGAATAAAGCTTATCATGGCAAAAGGAATTCTTATGACCTTTCTGTCCTTAAGATACTCCGATACCTCATATATGAACAACGGCAGAAATATCATGCTGAGTGATCTTGCCAGATTGCCTTCAACAAACAGTGCACACAGGTTATTAGGCATAAAAAACCATATGAAGCCTATAAATGCTCCAAGCACTGGTCTTTTCATCCTTATACCTATATATAACCAGCTTAATGCACCAAGTACAGATATTATCCCTACAAATATAAGATAACCTATAAGCATATTGCCGCCCGCAAGCATTTCACAGAATGCCATAAAATACGCTGCAAGCGGCGCCCAGTATCTCATAAGCTCAACACCGTTATACCACATATAATCGTATAAAGGATACCAGTTTCCATCCTTTATGGAGTTGTATACATAATCACCTCTGTATATATGATACATAGTATCTGAGCCAGCTGGATAGGTACCATTCTGACTCACTATTTTAACCACCATAACCGATACGGATACTATCAGTGCCACATACACAATACAGCCTATTATCGACAAGGTGTAATATAAAACATGATTTTTTCCCTGCTTATTCATATAACCTGCCTCTTAATATGTTAAACATCTTTTGACACTCACATCATTATACGTTAAGACCTTTAACCTTTTTAACTTAACTTCATTTATTATTTTTCTTTCGTTGCTGTCAGGTCATCAATCACTGTGTCTATAACCTCTGACATTATTTTGTTCTCTATCTCTTTATCGTTAGCAGCATTTTCTTCCTGCTCTGACATGTTGATTATATAACTTCTTGTAGGTGTCTCACTCGCTTCAACAGATGTAAGCATCCCGCCTATATTATGTATTATACGATAGAATTCTTCTGAAAAATAATCTGTTACATTTTCAAGTGTTGGAAGTATTGCATCAAAAGGCTCTTCTTCGTTTAACACCTTATTCTGGTATTTTTCAAGGAAATCGTTGATTCCTTTTTCAAATATATTAAACTCCACAAACGAGCTTCTTCCAAACCTGATATCAAGTGCAAACTCCCATGTATGCGGATGAGTTTCTCCCTTGTTATCATTAATAATGATATAATGACGCATATTAAGATAAAACTTAATCTTATATTCTCTGTACAACTTAACTGCCATATGCTCTTCACCTTCCTGCTGATATCCTACAGATATCTTTCTCTTAGTTTTTCCATATCTGTATCATTATCTATAAGCTCTATTCTCTGGACTGTTACCTCTTTATCTTCAAGTATGCTTATTCCATGCTTCAACTGGTCTGTCGTTATATTGACTGCGATAAGAACTATATCACATGCCCCATACTCGAACCTGAGTACATACTTATCAAGAATATATACTGCTCGTTCAAAAAACTTCCTGCGGCTTTCCTCTGTCTCACATTCTATGCGTGCAAATGTGACAGGATGAACATTTCTTTCCATAAGCTTTTCTACAAATGGCACTATAGCCTTCTGTTTCCATACGTTATTATGCGTATCGTGAAGATCCTTATCTGCCAGCATTTCATTTACCTTTGCAAGACCCCTGCTAAGTACTTTAACATCAGCTTCCCTCTCATCAAGCCTTATCGCTGACCTTCTTATAATAAATGCATATATAACAGCTATCAGAACAAACGCCATAAGAATAACTATGACAAATGTTTCCATCTGTACTTTGATTCCCAGATATGTATTGTTATCTAATAATACACTTTTCTCTGTCATAAGGCACAGCTTGTAATTCTGGTCTGCATACTTAAAAAGCACACCAGACATAAGATATGTTTTATTGTCCACATTGACTATACTGTGCTGTATATGGTTAACCTGAAGCGAATCCATAAACTCCTTTGATGCTTTTGAGTTATAATATGTGTCTGCAGAAACCTCCTTATACCTGTTTGTTTCCATGACATCCTTTACATAAAGCATGGACTGGTTCCTTGAAAACACCCAGTACTTGTTAGATGATGCATCCATGGTTTTAAGAATATCATTAATAATATCCTGGTCATCCCTGTTTTCTTTTAAGTTAATCTGATCAAGGACAAGCTGTACATATGAATCCTGCTGTGTCGCGCAGACCTCCAGAATCCCCTTTTCATATCTGTTAATCTGAATATATGAAAGCCACCCACATGCTGCTGCCGCTATCACTACACATATTGTTGTTATTATTAGAATCGGATGCTTTCCAGGCTTTTTATTACTGCTATTGCCAGACTTCTGCTCTTCCATAATTACTCCATTTCCTGATTTGCCATGTAAATTTAACTATTTAGCTTTTAATGTTTATCACTTTAAAATTTAACGCTTTCAACATTTATCATTTTTAACATTTATTACTTTCAACATTTACCACTTTTAACATTTATCACTTTCAATATTTAACATTTTCAAAATTTACTGCTTATAACTTTCTGGCATTAGTACCCTTATTAAGTTTTCTGACTATCTACATTAACTTTATGTCTGATTTTTTCAATTTTTTCATTTATTATCTTCATATCACCTTTTACAACATCTGTAAATGCTTTACATTCCTGTGATAAGGTCTTAGTTTTCCATGAGCTGTCAGTCTGTATGCTGTTAATTATTCCTGCTATTCTTATGAAAAATACGATAAGATTAAAAAACGGAAGTAATAATATACACCACCAGTGCCTTATGTAGTAGCTTCTCACATTTTTATTAATCTTAAGATAATGTGCCGCTGTTATAAAATATAAGAAACCAGTTAATATATACAACGCAAATATGATTCCTGTTGAAAGCAATATAACCTTTCCAGAATATCCTACAACCATAAGACATATAAGCGCCAGATACCATATCATTCTTGGAAATGCAAATGTGTGGTCATACAGCAATGTCTTTACACTTATGTCAGACATAAACTTTCTTAGCTTGAAGTTCTTATCCATAAACATTTTTGCTACTTCAAGACTTCCTCTCTGCCACCTCTGTCTCTGTGTATACAGCTTGTTGACATTCTCTATCGGATCAACGAAAAACAGTGCATCCTCACACACCTCTACTCGTTCATCCTGTCTGTAACGCATCTGGAATGTTATATGTGTATCCTCACATATCGTATCTGTGTTATACATCCACGACTTAAGCACTGCTGACTTTCTGAATGCTGAAAATGCTCCCGAAAGTGTATACACCGAATTCAGTTCTGAAGCATAACTTCTTCCTGCCAGAAATGCCTGTGCATATTCCATGAACTCAAGATTGCGAAGCAGCCTTGGTAAGCCAGCCTTATACTTCCTAATCTGCTCCGGAACTGTAAGAATAGCACCAGTCATACAGTTAAGCTCTGTATCTGCCTCAAATCTGTTAATCATATTAACAAGTGCATTCTTCTCTAAAAGTCCATCACTATCAAGGTTGATTATATATTTACCCTCACTGTTGTAAAGTGCAAGATTAAGTGCCCTTGACTTTCCCTGTTCAGAATTCATCCACTGCATATGAAGTCTGGGAAACTTTTTCTGACATTCTGCATATACATCAAAGCTGTTATCCTGTCCTTTATTATTTACAAGGAATATTCTTATCTTATCATCTGGATATGAGCTTTTATCTATGGACTCTATGCACTGATACAACGTATCTGCCGAATTATATACGGGAATTATAAGAGATATTTCCGGATAAACCTTTATCTCTTTTCTGTTCTTTTTATATTTCATCCCTCTTCTTATGAGCAGTACCACACTGCCTATCGCTGGTACTATCTCCATAATGAATGGAATAATAATCCATCCACCCCAGAAAAGAAAGGAATTAAGAATTGACTTTATCACTGCCATATGCAAAATTCCCCACTTTCATTTTAATAATCTGCGGTTTTGTGAACACATAAAAGTACAGAAGTACACTCAGTGCATAAAAGAATATCCTTCCTATAAATGTATGCACAACATAATACGCACCCATACCAAAGAAGTGCACTGAAAGACATATAAGCACAATTCTTAGTGCATTACATACCATGATATAACAGAATCCACCGATTCCTACTATTATCTTTTCACTGATGTTATAGACGTTAAAGAACGCAAGCAGCGAAATAAACGCCATAATCTCTATTATTCCGGAACACTCAAAGTCTATAAGCAATGTGATGGATGACATACCTGTATGTACAAATATAATCCCGTATTTAAAATATGCCGTAAATGCCCCTGTAATGCTTCCAACAACGCCTGCAAGTGCCGATACACATCTTGCAAGAGGCATTGTAAGCACAGGCTGCACTGTCATCATCAATATTGTAAAAAGTCCAAGACTTCCTATGATAAACTCCCACGCATGAAGCTTCGCCCTGTGTGTAACTGATAGAACATATAGCCATACTGCTATAACAACCAATGCAACTATAGGATTAACTCTCATTATCAAGACACCTGCCTGTTACCTTTCTTTTTCTGATATACCAGCACACCTGCTGTTACACCTACGCATAATATAAGTCCTAACCATGCACCAGATGATGCACCTGCTGTTGTTATCCACTGTTGTCCAAGTCGACCAAACTGTGCATCAATACGCTTAAAATCACTGGCATCACATCCGAATTTCTTTGCTACCTTTTCAAGGTCAAGATAGAATTCACATTCATCCTGTACACCATTTTTTACAGTGATGGTCATCTTGCCGTACCATTCACTATTTTCTCTATTTATACTATCCTCATATATATTTCCTGCATTATTCCATGCATCATGAGTTGAGAATATATAAAACTCATATGTACCATCCTCATATCCGCCATTAGGTGTATTCCAGTTGATATTTCCAGCTTCATCAACTGACACCAATCTTGGAGAAAATACCTGTTTCTCATTATTATTAAACTTAATGGTTACAGCACTCATGAACTCACCACCAGCGTCTTTTTCTTTATCCACATGATTTGGCATAGTTGTAACAACATGTCCAAGCAGTGTGCTGCCTCCATCGCAGTAAAGTGCGCCTTTGGAATCAACTATCTGATAATGTGTACCCGCTGTAGCATATTCTATGGTTGTATGTGGATACCTGTCCCAGTCACCATATAATCCTTTTAATCCATCATATGTTATATCTGTACTTATCTCTACCCCCTTTGACTCATCAAGATTAGATACATTTTCTATAAATGGCTCTGTAAGATATAATCCGAAAGATATTGTGTTATTGTACGTTGGTAATTCTGACTTAGGAATCGCTATCTCCCACTGTTTTCCAACATGCTTACATTCAGCTTTATCTACACCATTTATATCACCATCCTGTGTTAACTGGAACACCATTTCATTGCCCATATCAGACTTTATTGTATACATACCATTAGAATGTGAACCAGCGCCATATGCACTACTTGTCTCACCGTCTTTTATATATATGTATACATAATCGCCATCAAACACCATGGCTGTTTTCTCAATACATTCCTTATGACCAGGATTAGGACATCCCGCATAATACTTCGTAACTGCATCCCAGTCACTGAATCTGCCATCTATCGTTATTCCTTTATATACTGCTTCTTTATCATCTTCTTTGTTTTCATCCTTTGTATCGTCTTTTTTTGTTTCATCATTCGTATCATCTTTTTTATCTTCCTTAGAATCTTCTTTCGTATCTTCCTTTTTGACATCGTCCTTCAGCACTTCCACATCACGTACATCTACTGTTGTTCCTGCAAATGTCAGTGTAAAATCAGAATCAGCAAAAAACTCCATAGGGATAACTGCTTCTACAACATATGGTCCAGGTGTATTAAGATGTGCTTCATTGACAACAGCTATATCTGAACCAGCAATATCGCCATTCCATCCATTCCTAACCTTGTAACCATCCCATGCAGTGAATGATATATTGCTCTTTTCATTCTGTGTTCCATCGTGATAATCCATATGGACACGAACCATCTCATCATTTGCTCCCATAAAGTTATAATCCCACTGTGTTGATGCTGTTCCCTCGTAACATATATATAATTCAGAATAATCTGAGGCTATTGCCACTTTCCACGAATCTATCTTATCTGTTTTTGATTCTCTTTCTCTAATACCTTCCCAGTCAGATGTCTTACCATCTATTATGATTTTGGAACCATTAACTGCAGCTGTACTGATAGCACTTGTCGTAATGATATTGGAAATCTTTGGATATCCGTTTCTTAAAGTTCCTGCCATAGCAGTAACAGGCATACTTGCCAGAACCAGTGCCATTCCTGCTGAAAGTGCCATTCTTTTATAATTGCGTTTCATCAATGACCACCCCTTTTAATATTAATTACCATCTTATCCGGCTGTCATATGTATTTATTTTACCGGTATATGTAATAATGTTAATAATACTGCTAATATGATGTATTTGTATTCTTTATATACTTTTAATACACACCATTTATTTTCATTGTAATGGCTGTAATATGTTAAGTCAATAATCTGATATTTATTGTCATGTTTTTTCAGCATTTTCTATTAATACGCCAATAACAGAGCTTAACACATGGGGATTTTTATATATTTTGTCTACTACTTTTTGGGGGGAATTGTTGTTTAATTGAATATTAGTTGGTGATGAACGGACGACAAATATAAGCTAC
>OGLE01002703.1_pt1 | contig 10829 bp, 13 predicted proteins | sample 1572671 | NCBI WGS metagenome assembly OGLE01 (sample SAMEA2581923, study PRJEB24529) | metagenome | biome: Human gut stool | place: China | collected 2011 | reverse complement strand
GGTGTCTCACCTTACAGTCATATTGTACTCCGGTATTCACTTCATTTGGTCGCATGGCAAGCGACATTATTCTAAGGACAAGAACAGCTCTCCGTCAATGCTTAGGATGTCATCCATCGGAATCTTCGTGCCGTCCTGCATGGTAATCAGGCGCTCAAAGTCATCAACCTTTATGACTGCGCCGGTTGCAGTTACATACGCACCGCCAGCTTTGCGCTCATCAGGTTTGAAGTAGGTTATTTCAACCTCCGGCTCTTCATCAAGGGCATCCATGAGAAGCTGATACCTCATGTTCAAAGCGGTCAAGGCTCCCTCATCAAGCTCAATCCTTTCGTCGGTCAGACGTCCGGTTTCCTTGATTGCAGAATCATAGCCGGTGAGGGCGGCAAAGGGCGCAAACTGCGCTGCACGATCTGACATCGGCATTTGTGGTCGCGTTTTGGAAACGTGGTGAGGAAGTCCCATGATCTCGTCGTATTTTCCGTTCACGCCTTATGCCCTCCAATCTGCGCATTGCGGTCTTTCGCGGTTGCACCTTCTTCAAGATTCATTGCCTTGAGGATGGCGTTCTTTCCATACTTCTTCTTGATGGCAAGCGTGGCGGCTTGTATCTTCCGCTCACGCTCCAAAGCGGCATCTTCGGCTTTCTGTTTTTCCTCTTCGGCGGCATAGTCGGTAAAGAGGTCGAGCTGGACTGCACCGTCGTTTTTCTTCGGTACATCAGCTTCCGGCAGGACATGATTTGCAACAACATACATACGGCGGACAAGCAGATTCTTATCCACGATCCGGTCGAAGAGTTCTGACACAGCACACATTATTTTGCGGGTAGATGATGTGTGACCGTCGAGGTTGATGGACCCGTGCGCCTGTTTGGGAATCTCCCGACCGTAGGGGTCTTTCTCCACCGCACCGTGATACTTTGCCCGTCGTGCCGGATCGATTAGGTTCTCGATGTCGTAGCCAACTGTGAGAACCATTTGGTCGGTGACAAGCCCCTTGTCCACCAAGTCCAGCACAAGCAAATCCGTCATTTCCCGCACAACCAACTTCGCCTTCTGCGGCTCGTAGGGACAGTGCAATACCTGACCGGAGCTGAGGCTGTTGGAGCTGGGACGGTATGCCTTGATTGCCTCAATGGTCGTAGGCTCCCAGCCCCACGCATGGTCGATGAGCAATTCTGCATTCTTCCCGAAGAGCTTGTAAAGCAAGTCTTCGTTCCGCTCTGAACAGAGGGCAACATCGCCCATCGTGAACATCCCGTTCTGCTCAAGTTTCTTGGAAATGCCTCGACCCACACGCCAGAAGTCTGTGAGGGGCTGATGCGTCCAAAGCTCGCGCCGGAACTTCATCTCATCCAGCTCTGCAATGCGGACGCCGTTTTTGTCGGCGGGGATGTGCTTCGCCACAATGTCCATTGCCACTTTGCAGAGGAAAAGATTCGTGCCGATTCCTGCGGTTGCTGTGATGCCGGTTGTTTCAAGCACATCGAGGATGATCTTCATGGCGAGATCATGGGCGGAGAGCTTGTAGGTGTTCAGGTAGTCCGTCACATCCATGAACACCTCGTCGATGGAGTAGACTACGATGTCCTCCGGCGCAATGTACTTGAGGTAGACCTGATAGATGCGGGTGCTGTATTCCATATAGTACGCCATCCGGGGCGGCGCGATGATGAAGTCAATCGCCAGAGACGGATCTGCTTGCAGCTCCGAGAAGAAGTGCGATGATCCTTCCAGTCTGCGTCCCGGTGCATCATGCTGACGTCCGGCATTTGCTTCCTTCACACGTTGCTTGACTTCAAATAGACGCCCGCGCCCGGAGATGCCGTAGCTTTTGAGGGAGGGTGTGACGGCAAGGCAGATGGTCTTGTCCGTCCGGCTTTCGTCCGCGACAACAAGATTTGTGTCCAGAGGATCTAAGCCGCGCTCCCGGCATTCCACGGAGGCGTAGAAGGATTTCAGGTCGATTGCGATATAGGTACGTTGCTTCATCTTCTAAGCCTCCTTCATCGTCAGATTATGCACCTATGAGGCTCTGGTCAAAGGCAAACAGAGCCTCGTTGATCTCAAAGACGTTATAGTTCCCATGCTCCACGAAATACTCCACGATGATGTCAAACTTGTTGGAGTGGGAGAGTGCAAAGCCCGCCTTCATGAGCATATCCTTCATTTCGGAAAGTGGCAGCTCAAGGGCGATGGCAAATGCAATTACGGTGGGCTTGGAAGGCTTGTATGATTTGTCCGAGCGGATCTTCGAGAAGAGCTTCCGGTCAATATTCGCCTTCTTGTAGCACTGCGAGTCCGTCATGCCGCGCTCGTCAATCTTCCGCAGAAGCATCTCCGAAAAGCTCTCATCGATCTGTCCCAGTGCGTCATCAAGGGTTGCCGCCTTTTTAGGAGCAACTGCCGCAGAGACAGGAGGGATGAGCTGTTCGATTGCATCTTCATCGCAGACGGAGGACTCGCAGGGCATGGGTTCTTCCATCCGGAAGGAACTCATTCTGCGCAGACGCTCATAACGACTATCGGTATGCTCGTCCACATAGCGGTCATCTATGTATGAAGCAATGTCGGCAAACAGCTTGCCGCTGATCTGATAGGCTTTGCGGTCGAAAATGACGATGTACACCGTCATTTCGTTTTCAAGAAGGAAGCTGCTGATGGTGTCAATCGCAACCTTGAGAGCCTGATCCTTCGGATAGCCGAAAATGCCGGAGGAAATCAGCGGGAACGCAACCGACTCGCATCCGTATTCCTTCGCCAGAGAGAGGGCGGTGCGGTAACAGGAAATCAGCCTCTCGCGCTCTCCACGCTGACCGCCCAACCAGCGCGGACCGACAGCGTGAATGACATATTTGCAGGGCAGCTTGTAGCCCTTCGTGATTTTTGCGCTCCCGGTTTCGCAGCCGTGGAGCGTTACACATTCTGCCAGCAGCTCCGGTCCTGCAGCACGATGAATGCAGCCGTCCACACCGCCGCCACCCAGCAGCGACTCGTTGGCAGCGTTGACGATGGCGTCCACCTTCATTTTTGTGATGTCATTTCTGACGATTTGAAGCGGCATGATCAAGCCCTCCCATTCGGTTACTTCGCGCCGGTCAGCAGCTTGTCCATCGGGATTCTTTCCGGGTATTTTCCCTCGGTCAGAATGTCATATAAATACCTGTTATCCAGAATCATATCATCCCGGATAAGCTGCCAGTTTGCCTTTTTCCTGAAAAACACCTTGAAGATCAGAAAGTTCATGATCGCCCCAATTACCGGCGTGGTCATGCCGAAAGCCTCGGTGTGAGAGAAATGGCATCCTGTTTTGGTTCTTTTCCCTTCAAAGGTGATGAACGCCGTTTTCTTGTCGCTCCGGAATACAATGCGGAAGTGGTTCTCATCCTGTTCGCATTCCGTAATTGTGCCGGTCACATCGTAGTCCAGCCCCATGACGATCTCGCGGAAGCGGATCTTGCTTCCTGCGTTATAGTTTCCGTTATAGAGATTGCATTCGATGTGGTAGGGACTCCATTTCACAAACTCTTCCTCAAAGTTAGCAGTCCATGCCTTTAATTTTTCATAGGAAGCCGGAATCTCTATCTGCTCGGTAAGTACAACCATTTTTCTATTTCTCCTGTCAAAGCTGTCACCCCAAAATGATTTTTCTAAGTCTTTCTAAATCGTCCTCATCCGGATGGGAAAGCGCACGGTCAAAGTTATCGATCAACGCATCAATATTTGCCGGATACTCCGGCTGTGCCTTCATTTTCATATAGCGATCCCGTACAGACTGCGGCATTTTCCCCTGACACATATATTCTCCGACCACAGTATTGCTTGGGTCAACAGACTGCTTGATGTGATCAAGAATCTTCTGGAAATATGCCGCACTGCCGCCGAAGCCCGCCGTCCCGAACAGAAAAATCTTTTTACCTCTCAGCTTTGACAGCAGTTGCAAGACAGCACTGTCCGCATTGCCCTTATCCGTCCAAAAGCCGACATAGAGCATTTCAGAGTGCAATTCCGCCGTTTCCGGCGCACCGAAATAATCACAGTCTTCTGACGGAAGCACTGCGCGGATTGTGTCGGCGAGTTTTTTCGTGTTGCCGGTCAAGCTGCTGAATATAATCGAATATCTTCCCTTATCCATAGCAAAAGCCTCCTGCCTTATCAAAGCGGCATCGGTGTCCGGGCGATCAGAATGACCGCCAGAATCGCGCCCACAAATGCCGCAGCCCCTATGACCGCCAACAACTTTTTGCTGAGTTTCTTCTTCGTTGCCTTGCAGATCAGCGCAGCGCAAGCCATGCAGACAGCCGCAGCCACAAGTGCAATGCCCAGCGTTTCCCATAGCCAAGATAATTCATATAGGATTTTCATGCGATCATCTCCTGTTCGTTAAACTGGAAGTTGTGTCAATGCGAACTCAATCTCATCAAGTCTATTTGTTATTGCGTTCTTTCTCCCTGTCTCCTTAAAGCCTATTCGACGATAGAGTCTCTCAGCATTTATATTATTCTCAAGAATCCACAGCGTAGGGGTATCCGTACATTGGCCTACTGCGTATAGTAACAATTTCGTTCCATAACCCATGTTTTGCATATCTGGAAGAATATAAAGATCCTCTATTAAACCCTTTGTTACAGAAACAACCCCTATTGGTTTTTCTTCTATAAGCATATAGAGCTTTGTTCCGTTGTTCATCTTGTTTCTCAAATACTCCCGTTGCCGATCTGGCGTGTGTGTTTCTATGAAATCAGGAGTACAAAATGCACGATGCGATTCCTTCCAGGATATTGAATGGATGGTTGCGGCTTGAAGAAGATTTGTTTCATCTACAGGTACTATCATACTTACCTCCTCAACTTCCGATTTGTCTATCTCTTTTTGATCGGGTGCCGGATGACGGTCTTCCACTTTTCAGGTGCGACCTTTCTGGCATCCGACAGGTAGATTTCGTGATGCAGCCTTGTTTCGCTCAGGTCATTCTCGTAGCCGTGTTCCGCCAGATAGGCGTCCATCAGCGCAACCGATGCAGGCTCCTGGTCAAAAGGCCCCAGGTGCATCATCTGCACGCAAAGTCCCTCCTCGATGGTCAGAAACTCCGCCGCTGAGCAGTCCAGCTTTTTCTTCTTCGCCGCCGTTTCCACAGCCCACACAAAGTCCTTCCGGGTCACAAAATCCGGCAGGCGGATCACGGAGATCCAGTGAAATGCAGATTTGTCGGCATAATCAATGCCGTCTTTCCCGGCCTGCCACCAGAAGCCCTCCAATGGCGGGACGACATATTCAAAGAAGCCCTCCATTTTGTAATCGGTCTTGCAGCTCATTTTCAGCGTGTACGCAACCGCATACAGCACGCCGATGGCCTGCTGGTAGGCGCCGTCCGCCTCGTTGGGGTCGCCGCTTCCTCTGACTGCGATATAGTTTGCCTTCGGCACGGTTACGATCTCCGGCCGGTTCTTCGGCATATAGAATTCTTTGTATTCTTTCTTGAAGTCAAAAGCCATGGTTTTCTCTCCGTATTATGTTTTTGAGGGATGCGCCGTGATGGCCACCTTGATGACGCCGTCCAGACGGTTTTCAAAGATGCAGTAGGCCTCCTCAATCTCGCTCAGCGGGAAGGGGTGGGTAATAAGCGGCGTGGTGTCCAGCAAGGCGGCATTGACTGCAAGGAAAAATAAATGCTCACAGCCCTGCAAAATACATTTTACCACGCCTCCTGAAAAATCGCAACGGAGTAAAAAACACGGTGCCGCCCAGTAAAGGGTGACACCGAAATTTTTTTGGAAAAAGGTGTTGACGCTGACGTAATGCAATTGATGCACACCGCGCCCATCAAGGACTGCGGCGAGTTCAGCTTCTCCCCGGTGTTCAGCGGAAAGTGAGAATGAGGAGCGCTGACGCATGGAATACACGAAATTAGGCAAGACCGATATGGAAATTTCCAAGGTCTGCGTGGGCTGCATGAGCTTTGGCAAGGCCCTAAAAAGAATGTCAGCCGGGGTAAGGTCGTGATCGCCTCCAAGGTTTATTTCAACCCCGGCAGACTTTCCCGGGAAGCCATTCACCGGGAGATCGGCGGCCATAAAGAATAATGAATATTAAATCGAAAACACCTTTTTTCATTGACAATTCTGCATAAATATAGTAACATAACTATACAGAGAACCACAGCTGCAACAGACGGAAATTCGCTGGAAAGGTGAGGGAATCCATCATGAAAAGCATCATCTGGAAAATCGAACTGGCCGCCGCAGTGCTCCTGGCGGTCTCGGCCCTGGTGTGGGGCCTGCGCCCCGGCGTGTGGAACAACGGCGGCTTTTACCGCATGGCCGCCGGGGAACAGAGCAGGACCTATACCCGCCCGGGCTGCTCCACGGTGGAGGTGACGGAGGACAACCGCCTGCGCATTCACTCCCCCACGGGGCAGACGGCGGAGTTTACCCTGTCCCTGGCGGAAAACGGCTCCTATCGGGCGGCGGAAATGGCCATGGACGGCGTGGTCCGCAACGTCACCTACAACACCGCCACCGGAACGTTCATGACAGCGGGCGACAGCTGGTCCATCAGCACCCTGGTCCAGGAGAAGGCCGGGTTCAGCCCGGGCCTGACCGATAACGCGCTGTACAGCATGGCCCTGGGCAATCACCAGACCCGCATCGCCGGGCGGCCCGGGGAATTTCTCACGGCGGGGCTGTTCCTGCTGCTGGGCCTGGTGCTCCCCCTGCTGCTGAAGCCTGCCATCGCCCTGGACAAATTCCTGCTGGGCTTTTTCTATCACAACTCGGAAAAGCTCCAGGCCACGGACCTGGCCCGGGGCATCATGCTCCTGCTGGGGCTGGTCGTATCTGTCATCGGCGCCATCTGGTGGTGCATCCTTTTGTTCGGATAAAGATCGGGGCGGGCGCCGGCGTCCGCCCTTTTTTTGCGGCCCGCCTGCCCCGGGGAAATCTTTTCCCCGGGGCGCAAATTACACTGGTAATTTCCCCCAGAGTGTGCTATAGTACAAATGTATCCGTATTTTTGGGGCGAATACAGATCGGAATAATCCGACAGAAATAAACAAAATGTAATCTGAAAGACAGGAGAATGTAAATATGAACGCTTTTTCTTCCTTCCTGCTGGGCCTGGTGCAGGGTGTGGCGGAGTTTTTGCCCATTTCCAGCTCCGGACATCTGTCCATCGCGCAGAACCTGCTGCACATCGACGCGGAGGTGCCGGAATTTTTTGACGTGCTGCTGCACCTGGGCACCTTAGGGGCGGTGTTCGTGGCCTATTGGAAGGACATCAAGGACATGATCGCCGAGTGCTTCCGGGGCATCGGGGACCTGGCCCACCGGTCCACCCCCAAGCCCCTGCCCCCGGCCCGGAGACTGATTCTGCTGATCATCCTGGGCACCCTGCCGCTGTTTGCGGTGCTGCCCATCAAGGACAAGGTCCTGGGCCTGAGCAATAACATGCTGTTCATCGGCGGGGCATTGATCGTCACGGGCTTCCTGTTATTCGCCAGCGACCGGGTGAAGAAGGGGAGGAAAAACGAGCGAACGGCATCGCTGCTGGATGCGGTGGCGGTGGGCGTGAGCCAGGCCGTCGCCACGGTGCCGGGCATCTCCCGGTCCGGCATGACCATCACCTCCGGGTGCTTCGTGGGCTTCGATCGGAAGTTCGCGGTGCGGTTTTCCTTCCTGCTGTCCATTCCGGCGGTGCTGGGGGCCAACATCCTGAGCCTGAAGGACGCCGTGGAGGCAGGAGTCGACTGGAGCCAGGTGCCGGTGTATCTGGTGGGTGTGCTGACGGCGGCGGTGTCCGGGTATCTGTGCATTGGCCTGCTGCGGCGCATTGCCAACAAGGGAAAATTCGGCGCGTTTGCCTATTACTGCTGGGCCGTGGGTCTGCTGACCATCGTGGTGCAGCTCATTAAATAAGAGAAAGGAACCACTATGGCGTCCGGACAGAAGAAAAAAACCACAACCAAAAAGACGGCTCCGCAGAAATCCGCCCTCCCGCCGATCCGGCGGGAGGTAGGCGGCGGCGTGTGCCTGCTGCTGGCCTTGTGCGTGGTGGTCAGCTATTTCCAGGCGGACGCCATTGTGCTGAACCTGCTGGGGAACCTGCTGAAGGGCCTGGCGGGCTACGGCTATTGGCTGGCGGCCCCGGCCCTGGCCCTGGCGGGGGTGAACCTGCTGGCCCACCGGGGGCGTCCGGTGGTGCTGCGGACGGTCTGCGCCCTGGTGCTGCCGGTGCTGCTGGGGGCCATCCTGCACCTGTTTTTGTATAGGGGAGAGGCCGTCACCGGCCTGGCCCCGGCCATGAAGAGCCTGTGGGCCAGCGGCCTGCTGCTGCAAAGCGGCGGCGCACTGGCCGGTGGACTGGCCATGGGCATGAAGCGGCTGGTGGGCACGGTGGTGTCCGTGATCGTGCTGCTTCTGCTGCTGGCGGCGGCGGTATTCGCGGCGCTGCGGGTATCCCCCCGGGAGCTGGTGCAGCGGGCCCGTGACCGGGTCCCCTATGAGCCGGAGCCGGAGCGCCCGGCCCGGCCGGAAAAGCCCCGGCGGCAGCGTCCATCGGTGGATGTGCCCCTGGAGGATGAGCCGGTGCGGCCCAAGCCCGAACCCAAGCCGGAGCCCAAACCTGAGCCCCAGGAGATTCCCGATGAGCCTCTGCCCCGAAAGACGGGGAAGGGCTTCTTCTCCCGCAGGGGGGAGAACGTGATGACCCCGGACCAGGTGCTGCGGCCCCAGGAGCCGGAGCCTGCGTCGGAAGCGCAGCCTGCGGCCCAGCCGGAGCCGGAGCCTGCCCCCCAGCCGGAGAAAAAGTCCCGCCGGAGCCAGGAATCTGCCGCCCGGGAGGTGGAGCAGCACGCCCAGGAGGTGAGCCAGGCCATCGAGGAGGAGCTGGCGGAGCCGGAGGAGGCGTATCAGTATCCCCCGGTGACTCTGCTGGACCAGAACAGCGACGACAACTATACCGAGGTGGGGGCGGAGCTGCGGAACAACTCCCGCCGCCTGGCCCAGACCATCACCAGCTTCGGCGTGGACGCCAAGCCCGGGGACGTGGTCCACGGGCCCAGCGTCACCCGGTACGAATTTACCCTGGACCAGGGGGTGAAGCTGTCCAAGCTCACCAACCTGGCCGATGACATCGCCCTGGCCCTGGGCAGCGGCGGCGTGCGCATTGCGCCCATCCCCAACAAAAGCTCCGTGGTGGGCATCGAGGTGCCCAACCGGGTGGTGACGGCGGTGCGCATCCGGGACGTCATCGACTCCCGGGCCTTTGCCGAGCATAAGTCCCGGGTGGCCTTCGCCGTGGGCAAGGACATCGGCGGCAACTGCATCGTGGGGGACATCGCCAGGCTGCCCCATGTGCTGATCGCTGGCACCACCGGCTCCGGTAAGTCCGTGTGCACCAACTCGCTGATCGTGAGCCTGCTGTACAAGTCCACCCCGGAGGAGGTCCGGTTCATCATGGTGGACCCCAAAATGGTGGAGCTGGCCCCCTACAACGGCATCCCGCACCTGCTGATCCCCGTGGTGACGGACCCCAAAAAGGCCGCCGGGGCCCTGCAGTGGGCGGTGTATGAGATGATGAAGCGCTATAAGCTGTTCTCGGAGAACGGCGTGAAGGATCTGGCCGGGTTCAACGCCCTGGCCCAGCGCAATGAGGAGCTGAAGAAAATGCCCACCGTGGTGGTGGTCATCGACGAGCTGGCGGACCTGATGCTGGTGGCGGCCAAGGAGGTGGAGGAATCCATCTGCCGGGTGGCCCAGATGGGCCGCGCCGCCGGGATGCACCTGGTCATTGCTACCCAGCGGCCCTCCTCCGACGTGATCACCGGCCTGATGAAGGCCAATATCCCCAGCCGCATTGCCTTCGCCGTGGCCTCGTCGCTGGAGTCCCGCATCATTCTGGACACCACTGGCGCGGAGAAGCTGGTGGGCAAGGGCGACATGCTGTATGCCCCCCTGGGGGCCGGAAAGCCCACCCGGGTCCAGGGCTGCTTCATCACCCCGGAGGAGATCGAGCGGGTGGTGGACTATGTGAAGCAGAGCGGCGAGGCGGAGTATTCCCAGGACGTCATGGACAAGATCGAGCAGGCGGTGAAGGAGAAGGAAAAGGGCGGCAAGTCCGCCGGCGCGCCGGAGCCTGCCGGGGAGAGTCCCGACGACGAGCTGCTCACCGCCGCCGTGGATGTGGTGCTGGAGACGGGACAGGCCTCTGTGTCCATGCTCCAGCGGCGGCTGAAGCTGGGCTATGCCCGGGCGGCCCGGCTGGTGGACCAGATGGAGGAGCGGGGCTATGTGGGCCCCTTCGAGGGCTCCAAGCCCCGGCAGCTGCTGATCGACAAGGCCAAGTGGCAGGAGCTGAAAATGGCCAAGGCCCCGGCCCCGGAGCCGGAGATCGACCGCAATGGCTCCATCCGGGACGTGTTCGAAAGCCGGGACGCCCTGGACTGAACAATATAACAAAGTCAGGAGAATACACACGGAATATCGCGCGCTGCCCCACGGCGGGGAGAGGATCAGCGTCATTGGCATGGGCTCCTCCGTCATCGGCGGCGGAGACCGGCAGCAGCTGCGGCAGGTGCTGGGCTTTTTGGAGGCCCCGGCGGAGCAGCGGGACTATTCCGCCATCAGCGATGCCCTGGCCCAGATGGACGCCGACGGCACCCTGTCCCGGCTGTCCGTGAAGTATTTCGGCATGGACATCTCCAAGGAGCAGTGACCTGCCCTCACAGAATCCAAAGATGCCTCGCAGAGTTTGCCGCCCGCAGGCGGCAAAGCAAATGAAATCATTTTCGGCCGGGGCGTGTACCTGGCCGAAAATTCTGCTCAGGCTGCA
>OGLE01002697.1_pt1 | contig 10860 bp, 4 predicted proteins | sample 1572671 | NCBI WGS metagenome assembly OGLE01 (sample SAMEA2581923, study PRJEB24529) | metagenome | biome: Human gut stool | place: China | collected 2011 | reverse complement strand
TCAGGACTTGGAGGAGGCCTTTTCTAATGGACATATACAGCGGTCATATTAATAAATTAATAGAACAGTTGTCAAGATTACCAGGGGTTGGGGCTAAGAGCGCCCAACGCCTGGCATTTCACATTATAAACATGCCTAGGGAGGATGTGCAGTCAATAGCGGATGCTATGGTAAGTGCAAAGGAGAATGTACACTACTGTAAGGAATGTTTTACACTTACAGATGATGAGTTATGCCCTATATGCAAGGATCCTAAGAGAAATCATAAGCAGATTATGGTTGTTGAGCATACAAGGGATATGGCAGCATATGAAAAGACAGGTAAGTATGAGGGTGTATATCATGTCCTTCATGGTGCGATAAGTCCTATGCTTGGAATAGGACCATCAGATATCAAGCTTGCAGAACTTATGAAAAGACTTCAGAAGGATGTTGATGAGGTTATTATAGCAACGAATTCCAACCTGGAGGGTGAGACAACAGCTATGTATATAAGCAAGATGATAAAACAGGCTGGAATCAGGGTTACGCGAATAGCAAGCGGTGTGCCGGTAGGAGGAGACCTGGAATATATAGATGAGGTTACACTTCTTAGGGCGTTGGATGGAAGAACTGAGTTATAGTGTGGCTTTGAATCTGGCTGGTGCAGCCGGGTTGCAGCATTGCTTTACAATCCACAGAATCATATCATGTATAGAAAGCAGAATTGTTATAAAGAATATAGAATCATCAAAACAGATACTTAAAGAATGAGGTGTATTATGGCAGGAAGTATGATAGGAGAGATAATCACAGATCATAGGGAAAGAATGCTTAATCTTAAGAAGTATTATCCATTTTTCAGGCTCATGGACGCTTCATTTGACCAGTATAAAGATGGAAAGTACTGTGCGCTTGATATGGGTTATATTCTTATGGCTGTTCTGCGTTTTTTTATTGAGGAGAATAACTTTAAGGAAAAGGATATTACATATAATGAATATCTTGATTTCTTTAAGCTGCTTGTTAAAAGAGATTTTGGTCTTGAACTTTCGGAAGAAGAATGCAGGGAAGCGGCGGATTATGTGTTCGATAAGATAAAAAATGAAGGCAGGCCTTTTGAGTTTCGGTATTATGATCCGGTTGAACATAAGAAAAGGGTGTCAAGAATGAAGCTTATTGAAAGTACAATAAGAGATAACAGTGTGTGGTATTCGATAAGCTCTGATGCTGTGGAATTCTATCTTGATACTAAGGAGATAAAAGATGAAAGCAGGATAAGTGTTTCACAGCTTCTGCTTGAAAAGATGATTAATTCGAATAACTTTAAAGGCGGAGTAGAGGTTGTTGAAAGAATCAACGAAGAGGTAGGACGCTTAAAGCTTCGCAAGGCAGAGGTTATGGAAGTCCTTTCGCAGGATGTGAATGCAGGTATAGATGCATATGAGGATTTCGTAAGCACTGGCATGAAGTGGTTTAATGATGAGGAGAAGCTTTTTAAGAAGAACAAGGAACTTATAGATAAGGCAATATCAAGACTTGAAGGCTTTTCATCGGGAACAGACAGCTATTACAGGACGATGAAGGAGATACATTATCTTGAGGATCAGCTAAAGATAGCCATGAACAGGCATGCAGAACTGCTTCGTGACTGCACACAGATGCAGAATACAACGGATGAGGCAGTAAGAAGGGCTAAGCTGTCTAGGCTGCGTCTGCATATGGATTTTTCAACAGCACTGTCGGATATGATAAAGAAGGATAATGCGGAAGCACTTAAGTATCTGATAGATCCTTTATTTAAGCTGAATATTAAAAAGACTATAGATCTTAGGACGATAGATGAAGCACTTATGGTAAAGCCTGAGAGATATGAGAAGAAAGAATATGTTAATGATAAAGAACCAGAGAAGATAGTCTATGAGGATGAAGTAGAGGATGAAAGAATCCGTCACAACTATATATTCATAATGACGAATCTTCTTACGTGTATAGATAAGGTGTGTTTGAAAAAATCGGACATATTAACACTTGATGAATTCGGAGAATACATGAGCAGGGCTTATGGTGATACTATACTTAAAAATGCAGACTATTATGCATTTTTTGTTAATCTGTGTCAGAGAGATGAGTATGTTATAGGTGGAGATGACATGCACAGCGAAACATTTCTTGATGGCATACTTGAAGAGGGCTTTGGTGGTAAAGAGGTCAGACATTTTAAGATAATAAAAGGTGGGACTTTATCAGAGAGTGAACAGGCTGACAGTGAATACATGCAGGTTACTAATGTAGCATTTATGAAGGCTTATGATGATGCTTTGTCATAGCTGGCATGGTGAACACAGTAAAATGAACATAGTATGGTGAACACAGTAAAATGAACATAGTATGATGAATACAGTATGATGAACATAGTATGAAGAAACGATGCTGTAAGAATTCAGCTAGGATAACATGGAGGATATATGGAAAACAGGAATCTGGACAAGGCACTGGATATAGTATCAAAGCTTATAATGGGTGAACAGATAAGCGAAAGTAAAGATAACAGTCAGCTTTATCAGGAATACAATACTAACGCCGAGGTGTATGACATAGTTCATATGTCGCTTAAGAAGTTCAATCTTAATATATATGAATATAACAACAGCTTATATGTCAGTGCAGGGGATAATAACAAGGTGTTTGGCTACACTAACGAAGAGTTGAGAAATAAGCTCGGATTAAGGGTGAACAGGGAGTTATATCTTGTATATTTTATAATATATAACATAATTACAGAATTCTATACTGATTCGGCAAGCACAACATACGCAGAGTTTGTGAGAGTTGAGGATATAGTAAAAAATGTAGACTCATCCGTATCTGCCATAATAGATAAGAAGCTGGGCATGATTATAGATGATGTTGAAGAAAACAGCTTCAAGCAGATAGCACTAAGCTGGGATGCTCTTACAGTAATAACAGTAGCTGATACGGCAGATGTAAGGGCAGCTAAGAATTCTAAAACAGGCTTTGTAAAGATAGCACTGAATTTCTGTGTATCACAGGAGCTTCTTATGGAAGCACAGAACAGATTCTACCCAACTGACAGGTTCAAGGCACTTATAGAGAACTATTTTGACGGCTATAAGGGACGCATGGCAGAACTTATGCAGGAACAGTCGTAAATTTACTTCGTAAAAACAAGGAGGTATATATGCCACAGATTAACAGAGTTAGGGTTAATAATGTAAAATATAATTTTGGTACTCAGTTTTATGATGATTTTATGATGCGTTTTAACTGCAGGAATACCATATATGATCTTGCCAATGGTGGTGGCAAGAGTCTTCTTATGCTTCTTCTTATGCAGAATATGATACCAAACTGCACACTTGATGAAAAACAGCCGGTAGAAAAGCTGTTCAGGAAAGGCAGTGGCAACACATGCATACATTCGCTTGTGGAGTGGAAGCTTGATTCACATTGCCAGAGGGATGGTTACAGATATATGACTACAGGCTTCTGTGCAAGAAGGGCAAGGAGTGCAGAAGAAAGAGAAGATGCACAAGACAAAGAGGCTTACATGGAAGCAGCTTTAGATACAGGAAACATGACATCCAGGAGCAGTACAGCTTCAGATAATACAAGTATAGAGTACTTTAACTACTGCATATTCTATAAGAAGTTCGGACCTGATGATATAAAGAACCTTCCGCTGGTGCACAATGGTGAAAGAGTAACTTATAATGGATTAAAGGCATATCTGAGAGATGTAACTAAAGAAGATAAGGACATAGAGGTTCATATATTTGACAGGAAAGGCGATTATCAGAGCTTCATATCAAAGTATGGTATATATGAAAGTGCATGGGAAATAGTAAGAGGTATTAACAAAACTGAGGGCCATGTAAGAACATATTTTGAAACCAACTATAGAACAAGCCGCAAGGTCGTTGAAGATCTTCTTATAGAAGAAATCATACAGAAATCTTACAATAACAGGCTGTCTGTTGAAAATGATGACTCCATGATGGCTAAGACACTTCTTGATATAAAGGATAAGCTTATAGAGCTTTCAAGAAAGAACAGCCAGATAAGCAGTTATGATAACCAGATGGAAGTGCTGGAACGGTTCAAGGAGTATGCAGATACATATACAGAATTCTACAAGAATAAGAAAAATAAAGAAGAAGCTTTATATTCAATGCTTGCATCGGCAGTACATATGGCAGCAGACAAGCAGTCAGAGCTTGAAGCACATGACGAAAGGAATACTGACCTTGTAAACAGGCTTGAAGATAAAAAGAAGAGTATTGCTGTTGCCAAAGTATTATCAGAAAAGAAGTCACTTAAGGATGTTGAGGGGCTTGTAAAGAAGTCAAAAGAACTTCTTTCACAGAAGCAAAGCAGGATAGCTGCTGTAAAGAAGCGCCTTATGCTTATGGAATCAGCCAATGATTATTATGATTATATAGAGTATGAGAAAGAACTGTTAAAGGTTGATACAGCACTTGATAACAGAATGAGGGAAGATGAAGACATAACCTCTGAGCTTGAAAGGCTTGCAGGCGTGTACAGGATATACTATGAAAAGCATGTAGGTGAACTTGAGGATATGACACATGCCGCAGCAGAGGATGAAAAACAGGCATATGACATACTTGCAGAGGCAAAGGATAATCATAGAAATGCAGAAAAAGACTGTGCAGTTGTTCTTGGCTTAAGGGATAACATGCAGGAAAAAATAAGCAGGGATGAGATAAGACAGCAGGAGCTTTGCAGACAGTATGGAGTACTTGTTGCAGATACAGCTTTGTCTGAGCTTGAAAAATGCAATAACAATATATCAGATATAAGCAGTGATATACGTAGTGTAAAAAGCGTGCTTGAAGAGGATAAAGAGCAGATATATAAGGTACAGGAGCAGATTAATCTGTTAAAGACCAAAAAGGTTATGCTGGAGGAAAATATCAGCAGAATGGATGAACAGTCACAGCTGTTAAGGGATAATGCCGACAGACTTGCAGATATAGAGAAGGTATATGGTGTAAGATTAGCCGATGATCTTGATGAGGCTGTACTTAAAGCATATACAAAGATGAATACAGAGTACAATGAAAAATCCAGGGAGTATGATAAGCTTAACCAGTATATAGAAGCACTCAATTCCGGCTCATATTATATGGATAGTCCGGATAGAAAGGCGTTTAAGGATTATCTTTGCAATACGTATGGCACAGATGTTATAGAAGGTCATGTATGGATTTCACAGCTTGATGATGTCCAAAGAGAAAATGTCTTAAAAAGAATTCCGTTTGTTGAATACAGCTTTATAATAAAAAATGATTTTGACAGAGTTAAGAATAATAATGTTTTAAATACATTTGGAAGAGGTACACATATATATCCGGTCATAAGTGAGAAGGTACTTGATAGCCAGCAGGCTGCCATAGATAAGGATATGATGGTATTCGCACTTAAAGATATGAGCTTTTTAAGGGATGATACGAAACGCAGACTTGAGATTAAGACCGCGCAGGAAGAACTCGACAACCTGAATGAAGATATGCACAAGCTTGAAGGCAGAAAACAGATAGTATGGGAGGATTATACATTTGTTGTAAAATACGAAGCTATTTCAGGAAATACCCATACTAAAGCAGTTGAAAATGCAAGGCAGGAGCTTGACCAGGTTATAGAACAGCTTTCACAGGTAGATGGAAGCATAGACATATACAAAGAAAAAAAGGCAGAGGATGCCAATAAACTTGAGAATCTAAAAAAACAGCTTGACAGTGCACTAGGCCAGGCAGAAGGGTTAAAGAAGATATCAGACCTGTATGCGGAAATATCAGAAGAGAGGAACAGCCTGAAAGCATACAATGACAAGCTTGCCAAGGCAGAACGTGCGATAATCGGGTATGCAGCACAGCTTGACAAGTCAAGGGAAGAGTATCTTAGGATTAACGAATACAAGGATAATGTTGATAAGAAATACACAGAACTTGTATACAACTGGGAAAATATTTTCTCAAAGTATTATGTGCAGGATGATATACCAGCAGATGAAAACAAAAAGCCAGATACTACAGAGTATGATGAAGAAAATATAAGGGAGATTACAGGACGTTTCGCAGGACTTAAAGATATTCTTATGAATAAGAATGCAGACCTTACAGATAAGGAAGCGCTTAAGAGCCATCTTGAAGCATCAATGAAAAAATGTATTGATTCTATCATCTACAGAGGTGAAGAACCTGAAAAACTTAAAGAGCTGTATCTTCAGGGAAAGATATCGGTAAGCAGTCAGGAAAAGCTTCATGAGATATCAGATGAATTAACAGAACTTAACAAACAGTATAATGATTCAGACCGTGAACTTGGCATGCAGGAGGCTATGCTTAACAGACTTGAGGGAAGTGTTTCATATGCTATATCACAGATTGAAGAAAGGTATGGAACATATGAAGAGTTTGAGTGTGACGATCCGGATGTATACGTTAAGAATAATACTGTCATAACAAGAGAGCTTGAGGATGGTATAAAGAAGGAAGCGGCAGCAGGAAAGAAGCTTGAGAATGAGCTTAAAGATATCCAGGTATGTAGAAAAGATATTGAAAGAATCATGTCAGGTGCAGGAATAAATATACCTGATGAAGAAATATTGAAAAAAACGGACATAAAGTATCGGGATTATAATAACCTGAATAAGGAATATGAGCAGACTGCAAAAGAATATTCAGCAATACTTAAGCTGGAGTATAAAAAAACAGATGAATTCGTAAAATATAAGAGTAAGCTTATAGACTCACTAAAGAGCTATAATGCAGAGGATCTTGCTGTGCAGATAAGTATGTCAGTAAACATGCCAAAGGATGAGCAGCAGACAAGTGCGCTGATTGCTTCTCTTGATGAGACGAATAGTTATATTGAACTTGAAAAGACAAGAGTACACAAGGGAATCGAAGATATGGAGAGAATAAAGGATAACTTCGAAAACCGTTGTATACAGACATGCAGCAATATACGTACGGAGCTTGAAAGACTTCCTAAGCTTTCACATATTAAGATGGATAAAGAAGATATATCTATAATAGGTCTTAATATTCCATATGTTAAGGAGAGCGTATACAAGGAAAGAATGTCAGAGTATATAGATGAGACTATAGAGGCAGCAGAGAGCTTTAAAGATACTGAGGAAAGGTTCAGATATATACGAAACAGACTTACATGGAAAAGACTTTTCTCTGTTATAGTAACAGATATGAATTCAATAAGGATTAATCTGTATAAGAGAGAACGTATAAAAGATCAGAGCAGGTACTTAAGATATGAGGAAGCCGTAGGCTCAACAGGACAGTCACAGGGTATTTATATACAGTTCCTTATTGCAATCATAAACTATATATCGAATATTAATACAGTTATGGATGGCGGAATTGTGGGAAATACTATATTTATAGATAATCCTTTTGGCGCTGCAAAGGACATATATATATGGGAGCCTATATTTAAGCTTCTGAAGGCTAATCATATACAGCTTATAGTTCCGGCAAGAGGTGCAACTCCTGCTATAACAGCACGCTTTGATGTCAACTACATATTAGGACAGAAGATGGCAGATAACAGGCAGCAGACAGTTGTTGTTGATTATTACAGCAACGTAAAACAACAGGAGTTAGAATACACCAGAATGAATTATGAGCAGGCAAGCTTTGATTTCTTATAGTCTGTATGTGTTATAACAGCTTGCTTTTTAAGCCGGATTCGAGCCGGATTTAAGCCTTTTTTTACATTAACTGGCGGTTTACAACAATACTCTGCTGTGATAAAATTATATGGAGTGTTTAGATATGAGGGTCAATTTATTGACACATTGGAGGTCTTTAACGTGGATAAATACGAGTTTAATATAAAGTTGGAACAGATTAAGAAGCTTGCCGCTAAGAAAGAGTATAAGCAGGCTGCACAGATAGCTAAAGAAATGAACTGGAATAAGGTCAAAGACTGGTCTACTCTAGCAACAGTCATCAATGTGCAGGAGGCAGCTGGAGATTACGAGGAAGCAAGGGATATGGCTATACTTGCTTACAACCGTAACCTTGGTGGAAGAAAGCTTATATACAAGCTTACAGAGTTTTTCATAAAGGTAAATGATTTTGAAAATGCAGAAGAATTATATAAAGAATATGCTAAGATATCAGCACATGATGTTAACAGATATATTCTATATTATGATTTAAGAAGGGCACAGGGAGCACCAGATACTGAGCTTGTAAAGATACTGGAAGATTATAAGGAATCAGAGATAGACGAGAAGTATATGTATGAGCTTGCTAACCTATATTATAAAACAGGACGTAGGGAAGACTGTATTAAGACATGCGATAACCTTGTTTTATGGTTCCAGGATGGCGTATATGTTGAGAATGCAGTCAGACTTAAGGAAAAGCTTGGAGTTAATCTTTCTAATACACAAAGAAGGATACTTGGAGAGATCAATGCAAGAAAGTCTGACGAAGAGGCTAACAAGGAAAGAATGTTCATGGAACAGAAGGAACTTGCACGGCTTAAAAAAGATGAGGTTGGAGATGTGCTTGAAGCAGATGAGCTTAAGAAAACTGAGCCTGACCGTGTAAAAGAGCAGCCTGCATCCGAAGCCAAAGAGAATATAGCTTCAGAACATGATAATGACAGCTCAGAAGATAGTGATGAACTGTCAATAGACCTTGTGCAGAATAACCAGAACAGTGCATTAAAGGAATCGATTGTAAAAGCTATTGAAAGACAGAACGAAGCGAATAAAGAAGCAGCAGCTGCAATAGCTGAGAATAAAGAAAAGCAGAAAGCCGCAGAGGATAATCCAGCTGGCGGTCTGCCGGATAGTTTGTCAGAAAGTCTGTCAGATAGTTCGGATAACAGCTTCTCAGAGAATGTAAGTAAAGCTTCGTTATCGCTTAAAGAGCTTATCGAAAATGCTAAGAAAAAGATAGAAAACAGCTGTGAGAAAATAAGCAGGGAAGATGAAGAAGAAGCAAGACGTGTAGCTCAGAAGCGTATAGATGAACAGGCTGATGCCATGAATATAGAAGTTTCAGTTCCTAATTACAGTATATACGATACACATAATATTCAGGAAGAGCTTGCAAAGAATGTAAAGAATCTTTGCAGTCATGATAAAGGCAGAACATTTAAGATTATTTTGGAAGCTTTGGATGAACTGAATTATGAGGCTTTTTACAAAATCATTGACGGACAGAATTATGTTCCGCAACACCGAGAGAGAATACTGATTGTTGGTTTTAACAGAGACCTGTATGGTGATAACATAGATTTTGAGTTTGCATTAACACCGAAAGATCCCAAACCGGTTATGCGTGATATTCTTATTGAAGAAGTTGCTGATAAATATACGTTGTCTGACAAACTGTGGACATATCTTCAGAATTATGCCGCAAAGCATAAAGCCGCAGGAAACGGTTTTGGATTCGGTATTGCAGCACCGGATGGAGTTGCAAGAACAATAAGCGCCAGATATCATAAAGATGGTTCGGAAATACTTATTGCCCAGGAAGAAAAGAACCCAAGGCGACTTACACCACGTGAATGTGCAAGACTTCAGGGGTTCCCTGATGATTTTAAGATTCCTGTTTCAGATACACAGGCTTATAAACAGTTTGGTAATTCTGTAGTAGTACCTTTGATGGAAAATGTGGCAGAACTTATAGTAGACAAGTTGAAGGAACTGGATACCCGAATGGAAAATAAAATGGACAGGCAGGCGATTTAGATGGCAGCAGGATATGCAGAACAGGCGATACAGTCCGTATTGAACAGTTCACAGGGATTCTGTAAGTTTCTTTCGGCCAATGATACTGGAGCGACGGGCGGACACCAGTCGGGTATTCTGATTTCCAAATCAGCGGTAAGTATGTTGTTCAGTGATGGGCAGATGCAACAGGATTGCATTCCCAAACGTACTGTAAAAATAAAATGGCAAAATGATTTTAGCACTGAAAGCTGCTTTACTTATTATGAAAGTAAGAACGAATTGCGTATTACAAGGTTTGGCAGAGGATTTCCCTTTTTGATTCCTGAACAGACCGGAGCATTGTTTGTACTGTCCAGACAAAGTGAAGATGATTACAGCGGATATTTCCTCGAGACAGAGGAAGATATTGAAGAATTCTTGAATGCATTTGCTCTCAGTCCTACGGGAACAAACAGCCTTATTGATGTTGGGGCCGTCCATCCGGAAGTGCATGAGAGAATGGCTGTTCAGGAATTTATAGACAGTATTAGTGTCGAGTTTCCCTTGTCAGAAGAAATGTCTGCCGCTGCCAGAAATATTCAAAACAGAGTGTATAATAATATTGATTATATACGCACTAATCCTGACAGGAAAATTGTAGAATGGACAAATATGGAATATACTCTTTTCAGAGCGTTGGAATATGCCAGATATGGGGATCTGATTAACAGGGGATTTCAATCTGTTGAGGAGTTTGTTCGGATTGCCAATATGGTGCTGAATAGGCGTAAAAGTCGCGCGGGAAAGAGTCTTGAACATCATTTGTCGGCCATATTTGATGGGAATGCAGTCAGATATGAATCACAGGCGGTTACAGAAGGTCGTAAAAAACCTGATTTTATTTTTCCATCAGGAGAAGCCTATCGTGACAGCAGCTTTTGCGTAGATAAATTAGTTTCACTGGCAGCAAAAACAACGTGTAAAGATCGCTGGAGACAGGTTTTAAATGAAGCTGACCGGCTGAGAGATAAACCAAAGTACCTGTGTACACTTCAGCAGGGAATATCAGGTGCTCAGATGGATGAAATGCAGACTGAAAATGTAATTCTTGTTGTTCCGCGACCCTATATCAGAACATATCC
>OGLE01002684.1_pt1 | contig 10901 bp, 10 predicted proteins | sample 1572671 | NCBI WGS metagenome assembly OGLE01 (sample SAMEA2581923, study PRJEB24529) | metagenome | biome: Human gut stool | place: China | collected 2011 | reverse complement strand
GCAGCTGGTCAACACCCTGAAAACCTACCTGGCGCTGACCCAGCCGCATATCGGCCACTCGCAGCTGATTATCTGGCCTGAATCGGCGATCCCGGATCTGGAGATCAACCAGCAGCAGTTCCTCAGCATGATGGACGATCTGCTGCGCGCAAAAGACAGCTCGCTGATCACCGGCATTGTCGATGCGCGTCTCAACAAGCAGAACCGTTACGATACCTACAACACCATCATTACTCTCGGCAAAGATAACCCGTACCGCTACGACTCGACCAACCGCTACAACAAGAACCATCTGGTGCCGTTCGGCGAGTTTGTACCGCTGGAGTCGATTCTGCGTCCGCTGGCGCCGTTTTTTGACCTGCCGATGTCCTCCTTCAGCCGCGGCCCCTACGTGCAGCCGCAGCTGATGGCGCATAACCTGAAGCTGACCGCGGCCATCTGCTACGAGATAATCCTCGGTGAACAGGTGCGGGATAACTTCCGGCCGGACACCGACTTCCTGCTGACCATCTCCAACGACGCCTGGTTCGGCAAGTCCATCGGCCCGTGGCAACACTTCCAGATGGCGCGAATGCGCGCCCTGGAGATGGCCCGCCCGCTGCTGCGCAGCACCAACAACGGCATTACTGCGGTGATCGGCCCGCGCGGCGAGATCCAGAAGATGATCCCGCAGTTTACCCGCGAGGTGTTGACCACCACCGTGACCCCCACCAGCGGCTTAACCCCTTACGCCCGCACCGGCAACTGGTCGCTATGGGCGCTGACGGCGCTGTTTGGTTTCGCCGCGCTGCTGATGAGCCTGCGCCAGCGTCGCCGATAAGTTTCTCCGCCGGCGACGCCCGTCGCCGGCTTTTTCTTCCCATCATCTGCCACTCTGGCACAGTCATTGCTTTATTTAACCTGGTAGCGGCATCGTCCGACCCAGTGCAACCGGGTTGCACCAGAAACGATCGGTGGTCGCGCTATTTTGGTGCAATGGAAGATATTTGCCTCCGATTGGTGCGGAGCGCTTCGCAAAAATAAACAATAAAGCAGCAAAATCTTTACATTAAGCCAAACTAAATGCTAACAAACACATACAAATGCGGCACGTGGATGCGTGCCCCCAATAACAACACACACAATCACAATGGGTATCAATAGCGTCGCTGACGCTGCGGATAAGGAGTTGGATATGCAATTACGTAAACTGGCCACGGCAATGCTGGTAATGGGAATGACCGCTGGTCTGGCGCAGGCGGAAGATGCTGCCCCGGCGGCTGGCCAGAACACCCTGGATAAGATCGCCAAAAACGGGGTTATCGTTGTCGGCCATCGTGAATCTTCGGTCCCGTTCTCTTACTACGATAACCAGCAGAAGGTTGTGGGCTACTCTCAGGATTATTCCAACGCCATCGTCGATGCCATCAAGAAAAAACTGAACAAACCCGATCTGCAGGTCAAACTGATCCCGGTCACCTCGCAGAACCGTATCCCGTTGCTGCAGAATGGCACCTTTGATTTCGAGTGCGGCTCAACCACCAACAACCTTGAGCGCCAGAAACAGGCGGCCTTCTCCGATACCATCTTCGTGGTCGGTACCCGTCTGCTGGTGAAGAAAGGCGGCCCGATCAAAGATTTCCCGGACCTGAAGGATAAAGCGGTCGTCGTCACCTCCGGAACCACCTCAGAGATCCTGCTGCATAAGCTGAACGATGAGAAAAAAATGAATATGCGCATTATCAGCGCCAAAGATCATGGCGACTCTTTCCGCACCCTGGAGAGCGGACGCGCCGTGGCCTTTATGATGGATGATGCCCTGCTGGCTGGCGAACGCGCCAAGGCGAAGAAACCGGATAACTGGGAAATCGTCGGCACCCCGCAGTCGAAGGAAGCCTATGGCTGCATGCTGCGGAAGGACGATCCGACGTTCAAGGCGCTGGTTGATGAAACCGTCGCCCAGGCTCAGACCTCTGGCGAAGCGGAGAAGTGGTTTGACAAATGGTTCAAAAACCCGATTCCGCCAAAAAATCTTAACCTCAACTTCGAGCTGTCGGACGACATGAAAGCGCTGTTCAAATCACCTAACGACAAAGCACTGAACTAATTATAACAACCAGGGGCGGGATATCCTGCCCTCCCGATGATTGTCACAGCACGGACAGACTATACGGCGGCTGGTCGTTCCCCAGCCGCCGCGAATACCGAAACAAGCTGGACAACCGTCTTCGAGGGTAGCACTGGCTACCCTTTTTTTTCCAGGAGTCATGTATGTCAATAGACTGGAACTGGGGGATATTCCTGCAACAGGCCCCCTTCGGCAACACTACCTACCTGGGCTGGCTGTGGAGCGGTTTTCAAATCACCGTCGCCCTCTCCATCTCGGCCTGGATCATCGCTTTTCTCGTCGGCTCACTGTTCGGCATTTTACGCACGGTACCCAATCGCTTCCTCTCGGGCATTGGCACCTGCTATGTCGAACTGTTTCGCAACGTGCCGCTGATCGTGCAGTTCTTTACCTGGTACCTGGTGGTGCCGGAGTTCCTGCCGGAAAATATCGGCATGTGGTTTAAATCGGAGCTGGACCCAAACATTCAATTCTTTGTCTCCTCCATGCTGTGCCTGGGGCTGTTTACCGCCGCTCGCGTCTGCGAGCAGGTACGCGCCGCCATCCAGTCGCTGCCGCGCGGGCAGAAGAACGCCGGCCTGGCGATGGGCCTGACCCTGCCGCAAACCTACCGCTACGTGCTGCTGCCGAACGCCTACCGCGTTATCGTGCCGCCGATGACCTCGGAGATGATGAACCTGGTGAAAAACTCGGCCATCGCCTCCACCATCGGTCTGGCCGATATGGCCGCGCAGGCGGGCAAACTGCTGGACTACTCCGCTCATGCCTGGGAGTCTTTTACCGCCATCACCCTGGCCTATGTTTTCATCAACGCGGTGATTATGCTGATTATGTATGTGGTCGAGCGTAAGGTTCGCCTGCCTGGCAATATGGGAGGCAAATAATGTACGATTTTGACTGGAGTTCGATCGTTCCCTCCATGCCCTATCTGCTGGCAGGGCTGGTGATCACCCTGAAGATTACGGTGATCGCCATCGTGGTCGGCATTGTCTGGGGCACCCTGCTGGCGGTTATGCGCCTGTCCAGCTTTCTGCCGCTGGCCTGGTTTGCTAAATCCTACGTCAACGTATTCCGCTCAATCCCACTGGTGATGGTCCTGCTGTGGTTCTACCTGATTGTCCCGGGCTTCCTGCAGAACGTGCTGGGACTGTCGCCGAAAACGGATATTCGCCTGATCTCGGCGATGGTGGCGTTTTCGATGTTCGAAGCCGCCTACTATTCAGAGATTATCCGCGCCGGCATTCAGAGCATCTCCCGCGGCCAGTCCAGCGCCGCGCTGGCGTTGGGGATGACCCACTGGCAGTCAATGCGGCTGGTGATCCTGCCGCAGGCCTTCCGCGCCATGGTGCCGCTGCTGCTAACCCAGGGGATCGTCCTGTTCCAGGATACCTCGCTGGTGTATGTATTAAGTCTCGCCGACTTCTTCCGTACCGCCTCCACCATTGGCGAGCGTGACGGAACCCAGGTCGAAATGATCCTGTTCGCAGGCGGCGTCTATTTTGTGATTAGCCTCAGCGCCTCGCTGTTGGTCAGCTGGTTGAAGAAAAGGACTGTGTAATGATTACCCTGAAAAACGTTTCAAAATGGTATGGTCACTTTCAGGTGCTGACCGATTGCTCCACGGAAGTGAAAAAAGGCGAAGTCGTGGTGGTCTGCGGGCCGTCAGGCTCCGGTAAATCCACGCTGATTAAGACTGTGAACGGCCTTGAGCCGGTACAGCAGGGGCAGATTATTGTCGATGGCACCGTGGTTAACGATAAAAAGACCAACCTGGCTAAACTGCGCTCGCACGTCGGCATGGTGTTTCAGCATTTTGAACTGTTCCCGCATCTGTCGATTATCGACAACCTGACGCTGGCGCAGGTCAAAGTGCTTAACCGCGATAAAGCCTCAGCGCGCAAGAAAGGCCTCAAGTTGCTGGAGCGCGTTGGCCTGGCGGCGCATGCGGAAAAATACCCGGCGCAACTCTCCGGCGGCCAGCAGCAGCGCGTGGCCATTGCCCGAGCCCTGTGTATGGACCCGATCGCCATGCTGTTTGATGAGCCCACCTCAGCGCTTGACCCGGAGATGATTAACGAGGTGCTGGACGTTATGGTCGAACTGGCCAACGAGGGGATGACCATGATGGTCGTGACCCATGAGATGGGCTTTGCCCGCAAGGTGGCGAACCGGGTGATCTTTATGGATGAAGGGAAGATTGTCGAGGATGCCGATAAAGAGGCCTTCTTTGCCAATCCGCAATCCGAGCGTGCCAAAGATTTCCTCGCCAAAATACTTCATTAATGGTTTTTCTCTGCGCATACCGCCCGGTATGCGCAGTTAATCTTTTCCGCCATATTATTCGCCAATGTTATTTATGCGGCAGATTATCGCTACTATCATTTACGTACCCAATAAACCTCGGCGATAAAAGCTGAACTTATTTATTAAATCGATCAATTCATAAAGAATTCAATAATGAATTCGTGGACCGGCATTGCCACCGCCGCTAGCATATAACGCCTCGTAACAGGTTCGTCGCATGATTATTTTATTAATTGAATATAATATTCTTGCCTGACCTCGCCTGCGCCGAAATAAAGGCCATCAATATTCTCTGCCGCTCGCAGAATAATGGATGCGCCACCAAACCAATGAAACAAATGGATATTGCTTCATGTTAATTCGATCTCGCACGCTCACCGGGCTGCTGTTTATCACGCTGGCGGGCACCTCAGCCGCCGGGGCCGCGCCTTTGACCTCTTCTACTCACCAGACGGAGCAGGATAAAGCCCGCCAGGAGGCGCTGGCGCCGCAGCAACAGGATTTTCAGTCTTCACAACAGCGCGTGGCGCCGCAGGGGATCCCTTTTCCTGAGGAAACGCATTGCAAATTGATCAACCGGGTCGATATCGACTCCGATAACCAGGCGCTCACCCGGAAATTACTGGCGAAAACCGCACGGCAGGCGCAGGGACGCTGTCTGGGTAGCGAAGGCATTCGCCTGCTGGCCTATACCTTGCAAAATGAGCTGATCGCGCAAGGCTACATCACCTCGCTGATTGATGTGCCCTCCCAGTCGCTGGAGCACGGCATACTCAGGTTCACGCTGCACTATGGCAAAGTGGGCGCTATCGACTATGCCGACGGCTCGGACACCACCCGCCTGTGGAATTCCCTACCCACCTCTTCCGGTACTATCCTGCGCTTAAGCGACCTTGAGCAAGGGATGGCCAACCTGCAGCGTCTGCCCGGCGCCACCGCGCACATGAAACTGCTGCCGGGCCAGCACGAGGGCGAAAGCGATATCCAGATCGCCCGCAGCCTGGCGAAAAAATGGCAGCTTGGCGCCTGGCTTGACGACGCCGGCAGCAAAGCCAGCGGACGCTACCAGGCCGGCGGGGCCCTCTATCTCTATGACCTGACCACCCTCAACGATATCCTGTACCTTTCCGGCGGGGGCGATATTGAATTCAATCAGCATAACGACGGCAACCACAACGGCAGCCTGTATTACTCCATTCCCTTTGGCTACTGGACACTAAGCGCCTACGGGGCATACAGCCAGTATCGTCAGCAGTTTAACGGCAACTGGTCGACGATGGATTATAAGAGTAAAAATCGCTACTACAGCGCCACGCTGAGTCGTCTGCTCTCCCACACCCGGCAGCAAAAAACCACCGCTGACCTGCGGATCGCCAAGAGCACCTCGCATTATTACTTCGGCGGCAGTGAGCTACTGGTGATGCGCAAGCAGAACCCCTCATGGGAATTCACCCTCAACCACCAGCACTACTTTAACAAAAAGATTGTTGATGCCAGCATCGGCATCCAGCGCAGCCTGCCGTGGCTCAGCTCGACAGCAACGCCGGAAGAGCAGGCCGGGCTGTATAGCCCGCTGTCGCGGATTGTGCATGGTAATCTGCAGGCAATGATGAAATTTGACGCCACCGGCGACAAATTTACCTGGGCTCCCCGCCTCAGCGCCCAGTTCAGCCCGGACAAACTCGCTTCCGATAATAAATTCAATATTGGTAGTCGCTGGAGCGTGCGCGGTTTTGACGGTGAAAACAGCCTGTCCGGCAATCAGGGATGGTACTGGCGCAACGATTTTATCTGGGATCTGGCCACCCACGAGCGGCAATTCTATTTGGGCGCGGATATAGGCCGTCTTATCGGCGCCGATCTATATCAAAAAGGCAAAGTGCTCTCCGGCGCCGTCAGCGGGCTGCGCGGTCAGCTATGGTCAACGCAGTACGATCTGTTTATTAGTACCCCGCTGAGTAAACCGGATAAGTTTCATAGCGACGCCCTGAATATGGGCTTTTCATTACAGTGGAGGTATTAATTCGCACATTATTGACTCGTCATATTTACATTATTTATTAATCATTATTTAAAGGAATAAAGAAAATGTTTAAGTTTAAGGCTTCTTATGTCGCACTGGCGGCAGTATTAACCTCGTCGGTAGTTTATGCCGACCCCACAAGCTATACGCACTCTTCCGGCGCCACGGTTATCGATATTGAAAAGCCGAATGCCGCCGGTGTCTCCCATAACCTGTACCGCGACTTCAACGTCGGCACCAATGGCACCATCCTTAATAACAGCGGCGATGATGTCAGCCACAGCACATTTGGCAATATCGCCCGCAACAATAATCTGACCGCCGGCAGCGCTTCGGTGATTTTGAACGAGGTGACCTCCAAAAACGCCAGTAGCCTGAAGGGCTTTATCGAAGTCAACGGTCAGAAAGCGGATGTGGTAATCGCCAACCCGAACGGCATCACCTGTTCCGGCTGTAGCTTTGTTAATACCAACAAGGCTATCCTGACCACCGGCAAGGTTAATATGACCGACGATGGCGCCATCGGCAGCTATACCGTAACGGGAGGCACCCTCACCATCGGCGAAAATGGCATGAACGCCGCCAACGGCTACGCGGTTCTGCTCGCCGACGCGATTAAGATTAACGGTAAAGTGCAGGCCAACAACGCCCTGGTCAGCGCGGGCAACTTCACCATGGATAACAGCTCTGGCTCGGTGACCTCCGCCGGTAAAAAGGCCACCCTGATCCAGATGACGGTTAACCCGCAGTACAGCATCGACGTCAGCAGCCTTGGCGGCATTGAGGCCAACAGCATCAGCATGGTCGGCAATAACATCGGCTTTGGCGTACGTAATAAGGGTTCTATTATCTCCAACGGCACGCTGATGCTCACCAGCAACGGTAATTTACTGAACAAAGGGTCAATAACGGGCAAAGGTTTGCTGAGCCAGGTTTCCACCGTCACGGGCATCACCAATGACGGTAGCATCGCCGGCGCCTATTATTTAATGCTCTCCAGTGGCGATTATATCGTTAACACCGGTTCTCTCTCCGGCGGCCAGCTGATTGCCACCGCTAACGGCAACATCACCAACGGCGACTCAGGCACGATGACCGGCACCAGTGGATTAAGCCTGACCAGCGGCGGGAAAATCCGCAACGAAGAAAAAGCCTCCCTGCTGTCAAATAACCAGATTGCCGCCACGGCAATCGGTGATTTCCTCAATGAAGGCAAAATCAGCGCCAAACACACCAGCCTGACGTTTGTCGGCGACAGCTTTAAAAACACCGGCAATATTAACTCTACTGGCCAAACCACCATTCAGTCGCTTAAACAGGACGGCAGCGCCAATACGGGCGAGATCTATAACCTCGGCAATATCACCGGCGAAAATATCAATCTGCAGACCAATGGCACGCTGGCGCAAAGCAGCAGTGGTCGTATTGAGGCAACCAACGCCATTACCGCCCACAGCTACTGGCTGAACCAAAATGGTTATATGAATGCCGCCGATATCACCACCGATCACGGCGTAGTGAATAATTATGGCAATATTACTGCCAAAAATATTTCAATCACGACCTACTCAGATATCACCAACGAAGGGCAGATCAGCAGCACCGGCGACCTGACCTTAAATACCAAAAATAAAGGCGCGATCTACAATTATTCAACCCTCAGCGCGGGCGGCAACATGACGTTAACCGCCACCAAAGTGGTCAATGGTGGTAAAAGTTGCGGCATCCTGGGCCTGGCGAAATGCGGCGTCGGGACGTTAACTGCTGACAAGCTGGTACTGAACTCATCGCAGAAATATGTTAGCGACATGGGTGGAAAACAGTATTTCAAGAGCACCGAAGTCAACACGGTGAAATAAGACAAACCACGATGCGCGAAGCCTCGCGCATCGTTTTTCGCACGCTTAGGGCTCGAAGGGCCGACGCTGGAACTGATCGTGGCCACATTTTGGACAGCGCGGCAGCACGTCCGGGGTGTATACCGCCAGGTGATAGTGGCACTTCTCGCAGACCAGGTTGCCCAGACCGACCACTTCGCCGCTGTGGTACACGCCGTGATGATTCAGATCCTGAAAGACTTCCCGCCACTCGAGCTGGGTTTTGTCGGTGATATCAGCCAGCTCCTGCCACAGGCTCTCTTTGATCACCCGCATAAACACGCTGTCGCTCTCGTCTTCGTGACTCTCTTCGTAGCTGCGGGCAAACTCCTCGAGGTCGCGCTTGACCGCCGCAATCACCGACTCGATCTCGCTCTGCGTCAGATCGCCGGCGCGGACGATTTTTTCCCGCGCCTGCGTCACCAGCGCGTCGATATCGCGCTCTCCATGGCGGAGCCGTTCGCTGAGCGAGGAGACCAGTTCACGGTAATATTGAGCAACCTTGTTCATCATTTCGCCTCCGGTGGGGTTAACGTCTTCTGATAATAGACCTTATTCCTCTCCCGCTGTGTCTGACAAGCCACAGAGTCGCGAAATAATCTGCGCAGCTTTTGCCGATGTTGATGTGCGAAAAGCTGTTTTGACGTGGGCGTTTGGGCTATGCTATGCCGATCTGAAATAACACATCCATTGGCTACACTTTGTAGCTGTATTGAAAACAGGACCACTGGCTGCCATGCAAGAGCAATACCGCCCGGAAGAGATAGAATCGAAAGTCCAGCTTCACTGGGACGAAAATCGTACATTTGAAGTAACTGAAGACGAGAGCAAAGAGAAGTATTACTGCCTGTCGATGCTTCCTTATCCTTCTGGTCGACTACACATGGGTCACGTGCGTAACTACACCATCGGCGACGTGATTGCCCGCTACCAGCGCATGCTGGGCAAAAACGTCCTGCAGCCGATCGGCTGGGATGCGTTCGGTCTGCCGGCAGAAGGGGCGGCGGTGAAAAACAACACCGCGCCAGCGCCGTGGACCTACGACAACATCGCCTACATGAAAAACCAGCTAAAAATGCTGGGCTTCGGCTATGACTGGAGCCGCGAGCTGGCGACCTGCACCCCGGAATACTACCGCTGGGAGCAGAAGTTCTTCACCGAGCTGTACAAAAAAGGCCTGGTGTACAAAAAAACCTCCGCAGTGAACTGGTGCCCGAATGACCAGACCGTGCTTGCCAACGAACAGGTTATCGACGGCTGCTGCTGGCGCTGTGACACCAAAGTTGAGCGTAAAGAGATCCCGCATCGTTTTCCGGTCACTCGCGACGGTCCAGTAGAGACCGGAGCGGCCGGATGGCGGGAGATCGAGAAGCGCCTTTAAGACGCGTCTCGCGTCCGCGGACCCAAGACTCGGTTTCACGGAGAGGAACCAGCCCGGGTAAAGCATCGTGGAGTGGCGGCAGCGGAAACCGCTGTCCCCTTTCCGCTCCCCGATCACCCGGAAGTCGCCTGGCTTCACCTTCCCTTCGGATTCGAGCTCCTCAAGGAGACACGTGATCACGAAACCCCCGTCCGCCTTCCCTGACTTGACGGCATCCAATACATTCGTCATCGGCATGCCGACTTCCGTCACCGACCCGAAGTAATGCTCGGGGTCGAGCCCCTGACGGATCATGTCCCCCGCCGGCACCTGCCACCCGGCGAACGCCTGACGTCCGACGATCGCGAGATCCTTCCCCGCAAGATCGCCCTTTGTCTGAAGGTCCGTCCGGTCTCCCCGCACGACGACCGCGGCGCCGTTCGCGTGATTCGGGTCTTTGGCCCGGAACGACGTAAGGGTAAGAAGCGCTGAGCCGTTCGTCCTTTCGAGCATGAGGGAACTCAGGCCGCTCGACGCGATCGAGATATCGAAGGCGTTCGTTTTCGCGGCTTTGAGGAACGATGGCGGATCGTACTCATGGATCAGGAGCTGCCGCGGCTCCACCGCCCGCGCGATCGCGTCGACGGTCGCCGAGAAGTAGCGGACCGAGAGCGCCTCTCCATAGCTATTCACCACAGCAAGACGCACAGGCGGTGCCTTCGGGAGCACGGGGTCAGCCCCCGAGGTCCCGATCACGGCGACACAGAGAACCGCGGCACAGAGTTTCCGGATCATGGTGAATGGAAAGGAAAGAGAAACGTCACTCTCTTCGACTCTACACGAGAAACCGTGAAAGAGAAATCAACGGAACGATCCTCGCTCTTCCGGGTACGGTTTCCGTTATCCCTTTTCTCATAGTTCCTGATAGTTGCTGATAGCAACTGATAAATCCTATTAGAAACTATGAGTTTTCAGGGCATCACCGGGGGCGTTTCTGATCTGCTCTCCCCCCGACCCTTTTCCCGCTTCCAGAACACGGAAAAACACCTCCCGCTCTCTCAGTGAGCACCCTCTCCCGCCATCTTCGGGTACGGTATCCGTTACAGCGGTTTTCTCATAGCTTCTGATAGAAGCGCATAGGGAGTATCAGGAACTATTAGCTGCTATGAGTTTTTCCCTTATTTCTATCAGCAACTATTAAATAAAAATCCATCCGAACTGGGTACGGCA
>OGLE01002672.1_pt1 | contig 10928 bp, 9 predicted proteins | sample 1572671 | NCBI WGS metagenome assembly OGLE01 (sample SAMEA2581923, study PRJEB24529) | metagenome | biome: Human gut stool | place: China | collected 2011 | reverse complement strand
CCCTAAAAGAATTATTGCAGAAAGACTACAAAATCGTTGACGCCCCGCCGCCAGTCGGCAAGGATGTCAACGATTTTTTAATGTCCTATCTGGGGCTTGCAAGGCAGAAGCCGAGCCGTGAAAGGAGGGATGCCCGTTGATTGTGCAGTAGATTTTTAGCAGGAAAGACCGCCAGACCACACCAAATTTAAGAATGAAAGCGAGGATTTTAACTATTGAAACAGTATGATGTAACGCTCACAGGACACTATGAAAAGACCGTTTCCGTCTATGCCGACAGCCCAGAACAGGCGGCGGAGAAGCTCAAACTGCTTTTTCGTCTCCGCAACGACGGTGTACTGCCACTTGTCGGGCAGAATGGGCAAATCGCTGTAACGCCAGCGCTGATAATCGCTGCGGTACGCTTCCGGTATCGCCAGCGCCACCAGATGCCCAATGCACCAGCTGACCAGCCTGCCGTTTCCCTCCCAATAGCCGTCTCTTCGCTCGTTTGCGCCGATGACGCTGGCAATGGTGCGCCCCACGCTGGGCTTTTCTGCGATATACAATTCCATGCGGCTCCTCCTTATTCGGCACTTTCATCGTCGTCATCCAGCATAAAATCGTTGTCTGCCCGATGCCGTGCGCTGGTTTGGCGGTACTTCACCAGCACAAAAGCACCCGCGCCGCCCAGCAGCAGGATAGCGCCCAGCGCAAGCACTGCCGTCATTCGGTCGGAGCTGCCCGCCTTTTCCGGCACAGCTGGCACGGCAGTTGGCATCGGTACGGTCGTGGGAACAGGCGTTACATAGATGATTTCGGGAACGGCACTCCCATGAAGCTGTTTATAAAGTTCCCTTAATGGTTGGTCGGCACGCAGTATCTCCCACGAACTATGTAGGTGGTGTGTCAGGGCGTCCAGTTCTTGAAAGTCTTTCCGTTGTTCCGCATCCCTGACCGACTGCATTTCCTTTTCGGTTTCCGCTATCAGTTTATCCAACATGACGGATTCATTGCCGTAAGACAGTAGGGAGGAGAAATCAGGCTTTTCATTTTGTTTACCTTTCATGGCGCACTTGTCGGAAACTTCCATCAGCTCCGATATGGAAAACGGCTTGAGAAGGCAATCGGAAAATCCACGTTCTAAAAGTTCCTCTCTGTTGCAACTGCCCGAAGCGGTTGTTACAATAATCGGAATGATCCTTGAATTGCCCACATTGGAGGTGCGTAGCAGTTCCAACAGCTCGAAGCCGTTTATATCCGGCATATTCAAATCGGTCAGAAGCAGACTGTATTCTTTCCGGCGTATCATTTCCATCAGTTCCGCAACATCGGTGCAAGTGTCGCAATGTATCCCTTCTTGTGCATACATTTCTTTCAGCATTAGGAGAAGTACCTTGTCATTGTCGATGGCAACAATATCATGGAGTGTTCGGTTATGATGAATCTGTGTTTTATTTATCCGTTCCGGCAATTCCTCGGCTGACTGCATGGGTATCTCCACCGTGAAACGGCTGCCCTTGCCTTTCTCGCTCTTCAGCTGGATTGTGCCGCCGAGCATTGTCACAATGCGCTGAACAATGGAAAGACCTAATCCGAAGCCGTCCTTTGCGGCAGCGTTTGACAAACGTTCAAACGCACCGAACACACGTTGCTGTTCCTCTTCGGTCATACCCGAACCCGTATCTTTGACGATAAGTTTCAGCATACCGTTATCATACCCCATTGTCAGAGAAACGGCACCGTTCTCAGTGAACTTGATGGCGTTTGACAGCAGGTTATTTCCAATTTGTAGAATGCGTTCCTTATCGGTCAGTACAACAGCATCCGTGTGATTCGTCACAGTAAGAGCAAGTCCCTTGTTTATGGCAATTGGCATAAACTCTGATTCGAGCGTATGCGCTATTGATGAAATCCTACACGTGGAGAAATTAGGCTGTTCCTTGCCGTCGTCCAGCCGGAAGAAACTCAGAAGAGTATTAAGCATTTCACGCATACGGTCGGAGGATTGCTGAATATTTCGGATATACATCCCGGTTTTATCCGCATTGAAGTTTTTTTGTATCAGTCCGGCATAGCCCGTTATTGCAGTCAGCGGTGTGCGTAATTCATGGGTAATGGTATGTACGGCTTTCTTGCGGGAGGTTATCAGTGCCTCGTTTCGCTTTGCCATTTGTTGCAGTCGCTCGATTAAATCTGCGGTTTCCTGTTTATATCGCTTGATGCGGTTGGCATTTCGGTGTATGATGATATATGATATGACCAGTAGCAGTATAACGAACCCTGTCAAGCCCCCAATCTGAATGAACGACCGTTCCCGCATGGCTGTTATCTCGGCTTCCCGCTTTTGTAGGTCAGTTTGTACTTTCCCGTCTATTTGAACAACCAGTCCTTGCAGTTGCCTGTTAAGTTCCGCATTTCGTGCGGCAAGGCTATCGGCATGAACCGATAAGCGGCGGCTTTGTGCCTGTTGTTCGGTTCTCATATTCCGGTTAAAGGAACGGTGCATCGTGGTAGTCACAGTTGGTTTCGCTTCTTCCTTTTTGCCGAAGATGCCCAAGAATCCTTTTCGTTTAGGTTTCTTGGGTTGTTCTTGCACACTTTTCTGCGCGATTACGGGTACTTGACGGGTTATCTTATCGTTGATGGCTTGTTGCTGTTCAAGTATCTGCACGATTTGGCACATCTGCCGTTCCTTATCTTCGAGAAGATGGCGTACACTGTCGATACGCTCTGCCGGATAGGTAGCTTTGAAACGACACATCATACTATCCATTGCCATACGCCGAGTATGGTAATGGATCAAATCGTCATTATTCCATTCCAACACAGTTTCTCCAAATAGAGAAAACCCTATCAGTTGAATCTGGATATTGTTTATGTCCTTTCGTAGTTCGTCAATCTGTCGGTTATCTGATTCCAATTTTTCTATATCCTGCCATTCTGAATGCCAGACATAAGTAATGCAGCCGATTAACAATGAAATCAGCAAATAGCCAGAAGCAACTATTTTTTGAATATATCTCATCATAATGCTTCTAACTTTGAGTTAGCACATGATTTTTGCCCAAAATTTTATTCTTAGGATTTCGGATTACCTCTTCGTGATGAAAATAATCACTGAATAAAATGTCGTTATCATGACAGTAGGCGATGATTTCATTTTCAATTTCCATCAGCGGCGTTTTGTCGCCTTGTATATATATCCGTTCGTATAGTGGATAGGAATCGGGATAATGTCCCTGAACGTATTGCATGATAACGTTTTTATAGCCTCCGCGCAGGTTCAGATCTTCAAACCAATATTCACTGACAAAACTACGGCTGGTTTCTATAATCGCTTTCCAGTCCGTGACCCCTATAAAAATCGGTGACATGAACAGTATGGTATAGATTCCGTTCTCGTGAAGTGTCCGAAGTGTTTCCAATCGCTCCCGCACCGTACTCGCCCAATCCATGTCCCGGCGGAAATTCTCATCCAGCGTATTGACGGACAATGCCACACTCAAATGCTTCATCTTTTTGAGTAAATCCAAATCACGGAGTATCAATTTGTTTTTGGTAGCGATTTGCAGATAGCAATCTACACCGACCAATTGCTCCAAGATGGAGCGAGTGATACCGTATTTTACCTCATACGGATTGTAACAATCCGTCACGGTTCCCATAAAGACATTTTTTCCAGTTATTTGAGAGCCGTTTATTTTATGTCTTGCCCGTTTAATGTCGATGAAATCGCCCCACGATTCAGAATGTCCCGTGAAGCGTTTCATAAATGACGCATAGCAATATTTGCAGGCATGGGGACAGCCTACATAAGGGTTGATAGCAAACTGACCGATTTTAGATTTGGTCAGATAGCTTTCGACCGTTTTTTCCGCTACAATTATTTTTTCCATTACATAGTTTCAGATGATGAAGCTCTTTTGGTTTCCTTCTTTGATAATATCGGTAGGTTTCACGTGTCCTATTAAGAGCGGAGATGCCGGATCGTGGAGTTTGTAGTTCTCCACTGCCAACTCCGGTTTCTTGTTGGCATAACAATATCTGCAACCGTTCAGGCACGTGTTGTATGCTCCGATGTCGCGTGTAGGCATACAACTGCATCCGATGCGGGTTCCCTTGTGCGCTATATTTTTGAACCGACATCCTAACGCATTTCCCAGATTGGCGGTAGTCATGCAGCCTGAAACGACTATTCCGTATCGGCTGTAATTCTCCGATGTCCCGCAGGTTTGCAGATGCAGCCCGTATTTCCGGGCGATTGCGCCCATTCCCTCTGCCAGCTTTTCCTTATCCCTATCGGTCAGCGGAATCAGTTCGGGCATATTGTATTCGAGCCTCTTGTACATTTCCACGAAACTGAATACGCAGAAGTTCACATACGGTGCAAGGTGTGAAGCCATGTAATCGAACATTTTCAGATGGTAATCCACCGTGTATTTTTCGGTCAGCAATACAGGATCATAACGCCATGCAATGCGTCTGCTCCCGACTTTTGCCGAGAGTTCGACAAGTGTGCCGATACTTTGGTCGATGTCCGGTACGTTCGGTTCCACATCTTTGCCGTATGCCGTGATGGTATAGTGGCAGAATACGTTGAAACGGTCGGTAATTCGATAAAGTTTCGACATAATTGAGCGATAGTTTTTAGAGCAGAACACCACACAATCCACTACCGACGGGTCGAGCGTATATTTTGTAATATGATTCGGGAACAGTGGGTTACGTGAATAGACAAAGCCTTCCTCGAATCGGTTTAACAGCCAATCGCTGTAATAATTGACGGTATCTGTCCGTCCTCCTGTATTTATAATCATGTCTTATGCAATATTAAATTTTTCATTTCTTCCTTTTTCTTACTCTTCGTCACCAAGTAAACACCGGCAAATACCAAAGCCGCCGACAACAGTTTTTGTATCGAGAGGGTGTCCTGCCCGACAGCAATGGCTATTACGGAAGCAACAATGGGCTGTACATAATTGTACATGCTGACCGTAGTGGGACGAATGTGTTTCAATGCCATCGGGATAAGCATGAATGCGATGAACGTGGCTCCAAACAGCAGATAAAAGAGTGCGCACAGTTGCGTCATGTCGAAAGTTTCCCGATGGAATATGGGGACGTGCTGCACGTGCGGGAGACAAAACGGTGCGAGTACCATTGTGGAGAACAGAAACATCCATTTCATCATCGTCACGGACGAATAGTGTCGGGACAAAGGTTTGGACAAGACCAGATAAACGGAATACATCAACTGATTCAGCAGCATCAGTGTATCTCCCCAAAGGCTGGCGGTTCCGTCGGAAGTATGTGCGGAGCTGAACACGAGCAACACTCCTCCACTTACGCCAAGAAATACGCCGAATGACTTTTTTGCCGTAATAGGTTCTTTGAGGACGGCGGCTGCCAACAGCAACACGAAAATAGGCACTGCGGTAGCGATAATGGAGGCATCGACAGGCGAAGAACTTTTTAACCCTACGACAAACAGCCATTGGTTGATACCCACGCCGCACAAGGCGCAGATGAAAAGTGTTCCCAAATCTTTCGGCAGGACTTTTTCTTTCGACATGAAGAGGGACACGAACCAAAACATCATGCAGGCGAAAATCGCCCGCATGATGGTAATTGCTTCCGGTGGTACGTCCGAAGTCAGCAGGTATTTGAATATCGGCATACTGACACCGAACAGGATATTTGCCGACAATATCAGAATATGTCCTTTCATATTACGGGTTACCAGAGGTTCGTATGTATCCGCTTCTCGATGTTGATTTCTTTTTGTTTGGGCAGAAAGGCATTTTCTGCGGGATACCCCATCGTAAGCAGACAAGTGAACTCGTAGTCTTCTGGAGCACCGACAATCTCCTTGATTTTTTCTACTTCGTCGGCAACGGGAATGTGAAATACTGTTCCCAAGCCTTCGGCAGTGGCGGCGAGCAGCATATTTTCCACCGCGCACCATGCCGAAGCGAAATAGTTGAGCGAGCTCTGTTCCGTAGGTTTGAGCAAAGGCCATGTCTGTTGGCGGAAGAACGGAAGAATCAGCAAACCGCTTTGCATCAGCATACGCTGTTGCTTGGGCAGGGCATCGGTGAACATATCCATCTTGTCTTTGTCGCCCGATTCATCCACTTCATGCACCAAATTTTTGAACGCTTCCATGTTTTTGGCAAGCGGCTCGATCACTTTAGCAATATTCTCACGCCCACGCACCACGATGAATTCAAGTTGGCGCAGATGGTCGTTGGTCGGGGCTTTGAATGCCGCAGCGATTACTCTTTTGAGGATTTCGTCACTTACTTCACGGTCGGAGTAGTCGCGGTAGGTGCGGCGTTTCTCCAATACTTCGTAAAATTCCATATCAATACGTTTTTAAGTTATGTTTCTTGTTTACGGTTGCAAAGTTACGCCGTTTTATTGTCCTGCATTTGTTTTATTGTTTTGTATTTTTGTCGTAAATTTGCAACCATATAAATAAAAGCAATTATTTATGGAAGATACAGCCATACCATACGAACTGCCCGAAGTGGAGAATCATTCGTTTTTCTTCATAGACCAGCGCGTGGAGCCGAGTCTCGAAGCCAAGCTACATCGGCATGATGCGTGGGAATTATATTATGTGGTTCACGGACAGGGAAACCGAATGGCAGGAGATACGTTACAACACTTTGAAGCGGGCGATGTGGCGTTGATTCCTCCGTCAATGCTTCATCGCTGGGAATACGCATCCGACAGTACGGACGAGGACGGTTGTGTCCGTTACCTGATGGTGGCTTTCAGTCATTCGTTAGTGGAGCGGTGCATAGACGTATTCCCCGAATTGCGGAACAGACTGGCGGGCGTGATGTTTCCGACTGATGCGTTAAAGTTCGGACCGGAGAGTTCACGGATTATCCGTAAGACACTATCTGAAATAAACGGTATGGACGAACTGGGACGTTTAAGTGCGATGTTCCGTCTGCTTCCTGTGATTTTCACCTCGTCCGACCATATATTTGCAGGAAAACCGATGCGTATCGAAAAGGACGTTCGGCGTATGCAGCAGATTTGCGCATATGTGATGAAGCACTACGTTCATTCCATTGCGCTGGATGATATTGCAGCGGAAGTGGGCATGAATCGTTCGGCGTTCTGCTCCTATTTCAAGCGGTGCAAGGGGATGACCTTTTCGCAGTTCGTCACGCAATACCGTCTGAATACCGCTTGTGAGTTGTTGAAGCACTCGCAAAAAGGAGTCTCGGAGATATGTTATCTTGTCGGATTCAACGACCTGCCGCATTTTATAAGAATTTTCACTAAATCAATAGGAACATCTCCGTCTAAATATAGAAAGCAATATCTGTATGAAAATACTTAACTTTGCCCAAAAAGTTCAAGCAGTAACGAGCAATAAAACCGTTAGTGCTTGAACTGTAAATTACAATCTCATTCCCCGTTTGCGTTTCTTTTTCTTGCGAAGCATCTCTGCCATTTCCTGATTGACTTCCGCTTCAGCGGTGTTGTAAGATGAGCCGCTGCCGTTAAGCAATCCCAAAGAGCTGTTGAATAACTCTCTTTGTACCGTGCCAGATGGTGCACTCTGTGTAGTCGCTTCATGTGCTTTGGTTGCCATTCCCATACGCTCATTATATCTATTGCGCCGCAAGGCTGCGTCAATCTTGGAATAACTGAACTGTCTGTCCACCTTGGAGCCGTTGAAACGGTAGCCGTTTTTGGTGAAGACTACACCCTGTATTTCGTCCGTCTGCCCCTTGTGCTTGAAATGCACTTCCACTCCCTGCCGTTTCAAGTTGGCGACAAGCACGTTCCAGTTGCCGCACCTGCTGACCTCCATTTTGAGGATGTCGTAAAGCTCGTACTTCGTCCTGTCCGGCTCTTTCAGCCGCTCACGCTTAACGTTATCCTTGCCGTCTGCCATGTGTAAACCATATTTCATGGTTAACTCCTTGCAAATACGGCTACTGCGCAATCGCTCGTTCCTGTCCGAAATGGTGTTGCCGTTGTTGTCGATTCGGTTATACGCGATATGCACGTGCGGATGCTCCTTGTCGAAGTGCCGGGCAATGAAGAACTGCGTGTCACGGATGCCCATCCGCTCCATGTATTCAAGCGCGATGCCTGCCATGACACGGTTCGTCAGACGTGGCTCATCCTCTTTGGAGAAACTCAACGCGATGTGTCCGACAGGTTTCGATACCTTGTTGTTCATTTGCGACTGTGTATTGAAACTCATGGCGATGGTATCTTTATTTTCCATGAACAAGCCGTCATGTGCTACTATCTGCGTATTTTTATTCTTGTCGATTATGTAGTCCACCACACCCTTGAAGTCGCTTCCTTTTGTGATTTTCGCCATCATATCCCTATCTTGGTCAGGAGTTCGTGAATCCGTGCCACCGCCACCTTGCAGTTCCACTGTTCATCGTGAAAGCCTCCGGCGTTAGCCTTGTGTGAAAGCTGGTTGAGATTGTTCGCCATGCCGCAGAGCTGGCGGATGTATCCGGCATGTTCCTTAGACAACCGTTCTTTCACATGACCGTTACGGAAACATTCCCTCATGTACTCGCTCGGCGATACGCCCGCCTCATACGCCTGTGTCAGCAGGCGGAAGTAGTCGGCTGCCGCCATTTTCACGCCAATGCGATAGTTTAGCTTTTCTGCCGTTTCCTTTTTCGGGCGACCGCCCTTGTTACGTTTCTTATATTCCTTATGCTCCATTTTCTACTTTTAATGCTATTACTGATTATACTGTATAGACCGACGGGATTCCCCCTTCCGAAACTTGGGAAGTGAGTAGCAAGCGGTTTCGGTACACCCGAAACACAAACTTGCTACCTCCCAATCCTTGAAGAATGAGTTTCAGGCAGCTCCCGTTTTTCTCATTCGGAATGTCACAATCCCAATCCTTTCTTTTTCGGTTTTACGATGGTTCGTGGCGGTGGATTGACGGTCAAATTTTGCCGTTTCCCACACAGGTAATCGTTCAGGTCTTTGTGTCCTTTGTAGTTGTCGGAGAAGTCGCGGATGCGTCCGGCGAACTCCCTTTTAAGTTCCCAATACGCTTTTCTTCCCGCCTCGTCATTGTCAAGCAGGCAGTGGATGCGCCCATACCCGTGCAATACATCTATGGCTTTGGAAACATTGGCAACCGAATTGAGGATGACGTAATCCTGCCTGTCAAGGTTGGGCATGGCCGGGCAGTTCTTCATCCGCAACGTGAGGAAGGAAAGATAGTCCGTCATGCCCTCGAACACGAGGCATTTCTCTCTCGGCTCTCCCTGTTGCCGGATATGGCTGATGTCTTTCGGCGCGATACAACCCTTGAAGAAACGGTTGCGCACTTCAAATCCTCCCGCCACATTCGGGAAACCGATGGCGAAATAGGGCTTTCCGTTATGGATGAAGTGCAGTTCCCTACATTCCAATCTTGCCAATGATGTGTTTATACCCCGTTCCTGCAAGTAGCGGAGCAATGCCGGATGGGTGAGTTCTCCCACTTCCAGATGTTGGAAACTCGGTTCGGATGCCTGCTGGCGAAAAGAGAAAGACACGGGACGGATGTGTGGAGCCTGTTCCGCTATCCTGCCAAGCAGGTACGGTACATAGTCGGATGCGTATAGCTCTTGCGCCAGTGCGATGATGTTGCCGCCCCTGCCCAGTCCATAATCGAACCACAGGTTACGGTCGGTATTCACCTTGAACGAGGCTTCCGTTTCCTGCCGGAACGGGGATTTGTACCACAGGCTGTTTCCTTGTTGCTTTACGGGCGTGTAGCCCAGACTTTGCAGATAGTCTGCGATTCTGATTTGTTTCGCTTCTTGTGTAGTCATAATCTTACAATGGATTTAGTGATGAATGTAAAAACGATGATTTGATGAATCCGTACATCATTTTACTGAATGACAGTATAATACATATTCATCATTCTTTCATCAAAGTATTCGCCAAAAGAGAAATTCATCATTGATAGTGACGGGCATGGTGTGTCAGTCCCATTTATCCTTTTCATCATCGGAATACTTTTGATGAATATCTGATGAGAATATAAACCTGTATGTTTCAGTATGGTTATATGCTTGTTCATCATTTCATCAAAATAATCAGAGAGTTGTCAGATATTCTTTTGTCACGGTATAGAACCTTCCGGTTTTCCGTATGGGCAAATAGTGACATTCACGGGTACAGTCCACTTGGTAGGAGGTGTAGGTAAGCGTATTGGATGCAGGAGTGAGTTTCCAACATTCCTGTATCACTTTACGGACTTGGTGTTTCTCCACCTTTACCTGCGAGTGTATCAACAAAAGAAGAATATCGTTATAGCAGAACGAGAACGTGGCCGTGCCTGTACTGTCCATGATGTCGAGTATAAGCTCGCACATCTCGATTTCCAAACGGTTGCGGTTGCTGCGGATAATCTTCTGCAAGGCTTCGGTATGCAGTAATGACGGGGCAAACCACATCCGGCTTTCTTTTTTCGTTGCCATCGTCCTGTGCTGTAAATGATGCAGAAAAGCCGGGATTTCCGTTTTCAGCTTTTGCAGGAAATTGGTGTCGTCGGATTGCAGGCGGTTTATCTTGCGCACCCAATAACGTGTTTCGCCCGCATCGATGATGACAGGCAGATATTCGTTGTTGGAACACAGCACGAATTTGGCGAAAAAGGCTATCTCGTCACGGTCTTTGCCTTTGGCTTCCACTTTATAGGAGAGTGTGGTGCTGAGGTTCTTCAACCGCTCGCTGTCTTCCCTGCGGTTCAACAGCACCTCGTCCACCACAATGAGCAGTTTGCCCGTCCAGTCGGAATTGAACTGGCTACGGAAATCCTCGTTGGTGTTGAACGTGACGTTGTTCTGAAACATGGCTTTCAGGAAGTTCAGGAACGTGCTTTTGCCTGTGTTGCGTTCTTCTGATACCAACAGCAGGATAGGCAGTTTTTGAACAGT
>OGLE01002670.1_pt1 | contig 10935 bp, 12 predicted proteins | sample 1572671 | NCBI WGS metagenome assembly OGLE01 (sample SAMEA2581923, study PRJEB24529) | metagenome | biome: Human gut stool | place: China | collected 2011 | reverse complement strand
TTTTTATCATTTTTCCACTTTAACAACATTTTGCTCCACTTTTCCACGACCAAACAACTTGAAATCTGGTTAAAATAACACGCAACACTATTCTTCTTCCTTGAGTCCGCCCGGAACTCGAAAAACAAACCGAGTTAAAGCCATTTTTCACAAAATCGATTTTGGGTCTCACCAAAATTACGGGGTTGCATACGCATTCGTTTATTTTCGAACGTGTACATACAAATATGCACAAAAATAATCATAATTATTTTCTGAGATGCATTATGATATGAACACCAATTTCGTATAGAGTCTCACTATGTCTCAAATTTTTGCTTACTGTCGGATATCAACGCTGGATCAGACCACCGAAAATCAACGCCGGGAAATCGAAAGTGCAGGTTTTAAAATCAAACCTCAGCAAATAATCGAAGAACACATTAGCGGCTCAGCAGCAACCAGTGAGCGTCCTGGTTTTAACCGGTTGCTTGCTCGCCTGAAATGTGGTGATCAATTGATTGTGACAAAACTGGATCGCCTTGGTTGTAATGCAATGGATATCAGGAAAACAGTGGAACAACTGACCGAAACAGGTATCAGAGTGCATTGCTTAGCATTGGGGGGCATTGACCTGACCAGTCCAACAGGAAAAATGATGATGCAAGTAATTTCAGCAGTCGCTGAATTTGAACGAGACCTTTTACTTGAACGCACTCATTCCGGGATAGTAAGAGCCCGCGGCGCAGGGAAACGTTTTGGTCGACCACCTGTGTTAAATGAAGAACAGAAACAGGCGGTATTCGAACGAATTAAGTCAGGTGTAAGTATAAGTGCCATTGCCCGGGAATTCAAAACCTCGCGGCAAACCATTTTAAGAGCCAAAGCAAAACTTCAGACACCTGACATATAAAAAATAATCTCGGTGTGAGATGCTTTACGTCTTCCAAGCCCCCTTCCTTGCCGTAAATGGAAAGATACATCTAATTATAGAATTTATATGTTTTACCCTACGGCAGTGCTGGCCATTCAATATCCTGTGCAGTTGACGTATCAACACGGTTCAGCAATACCCGATACTTTTTCCATGCTTCCAGCAACGAGATTTCTTCCTCCGTTGCAATTTCCAGATCTGCAGCATCCTGAAGCGGCGCAATATGCTCACTGGCTACCTGCATCAGGCTGTTTTTTGTTTCTTCCGCCTCCCGGATCCGGAACAGTTTTTCTGCTTCCGTATCCTTCACCCAGGCTGTGCCGTTCCACTTCTGAAACTCCCCTTCCGGCGATAACCAGGTAACATTTTCCGGTAACGGACCGAGTTCAGAAATAAATAACTCGTCCCCTGACGCTACGGCATAAACCGTTTTCCCCCGATGGTCTTCAACGAGATGCCACGATGCCTCATCACTGTTGAAAACAGCCACGAAGCCAGCAGGAATATCTGGTGGTGCAATATCGGTACTGTTTGCTGGCAGACCTGTATGAGGCGGAATATATGCGTCACCTTCACCAATAAATTCATTAGTTCCGGCCAGCAGATTATAAATTTTTATGGTCCGTGGTTGTTCACTCATTCTGAATGCCATTATGCAAGCCTCACAATATAGTTAAAGGCGATGTGTTTGTTTGTGAAGCCGGAGATATAATTCCGTCTGATGGTGAAATTATCGAAGGAGATGGAGATTCTAGTAGTAAAGGTTATAAAGTGCATGATGGTGATTGTAGTTTCAGCGCATCTATAGATGCAGATGGTTATGTGACTATTTTTGGGATTAGAAAATTTGTAGGTCTCAATGCAAAGGGAGTATATAAAAAAACATTTTATGGAGTCAGAAGAGATTGTGAATTGAATGGCACTTTTTTATGTAAACCTCACACTTGTGCAAAATTTTGGTTAGATATGAAATAATAATTTGTGAAGTCGGGAGATTCCCGACTTCAATTATGGTCAAAATGCTATGATTATGTCTAATATAAAATATTGCATTAGGATAGGAATTTTGTTTTTAGCCGGTATTATCGTTTTCGGTTGTAATGAAGATAGACAGAATGAAAAGGATTCCGATATATTTCAAATCAATATTCCTCTGACATCCGGGGATAAACCCTTATTTGCCGATTCGCTGTTTTGTGGGAAAGAAATAGTGCCCCTGGAAACAACTCCGGAATGCCTGATTTCCCAAATTGACAAACTGGAAATTGCGGATGATAAACTGTATCTGTTGGATGACGAACAGGATTTTATATTCATTTTCAGTAGACAAGGAAAATTTATTCATGGAAGTTCTCCTATTTACATGACTGATGAGTATATGGTAAATTTTATAGAAGCATCATTTCTTGTTTCCTATCGGGAACAAGAAGGAAAAATACCTGAGCTGACTCAAGAATGGGAATTAAATATCAAGGAAGAAGATAACCCTTGTCTTTATTTTTATAAATTGAAGAATTGAGTATGAAAAATACCGAAAAAATAACAGTAAACCACTAAAAGTCCTGTTTTATTTATAGCTTTGTCTGGTAATCATACCTTTAAAATTCATTTTATGAAATATTTTTTCATGCTATTTGTTTGCCTGACGTTAAGTCATTTCGGTTATACCCAAAATGACGATCGGGGTTATATCGTAAAAGTGGGTGATAAAGCACCCGACATTACTATCACTTATACGGACGGAACCCGGAAAAAGCTATCCGATTTCCGCGGTAAAATCGTCATGTTACAATTTACAGCCAGTTGGTGCGGAGTATGCCGTAAAGAAATGCCTTTCATCGAAAAAGACATTTGGCTGAAACACAAAAATAATCCTCATTTTGCCCTGATCGGTATCGATCTGAAAGAAAACCGGGAACAGACAATACAGTTTGGCAAGGATTTAAAAATCACTTATCCATTGACCTTAGACCCCGAAGGTAAAGCCTTTTACTCCTTTGCTGCCCAGGGAGCCGGAGTCACCCGAAATATCATTATCGATAAACAAGGCAAGATAGTCTTCATGACCCGTCTCTACGATCCGGAAGAATTCGGGAAAATGTGCGAGGTCATCGACCGATTGCTGGATTAACCTTATCTCCAACTGTCATAATTGACCGCCGCTTCAAGGCGATTTTCAAGTGTATCGGATAATTGTGGGAAAAAATCGATGTTTGTGAGCCGTTCTACGGAATCCACAGTCACTGCATAATCCCGCAATTGCCTTTTTTCTTGGGTATTGGGAAGAACAAAAGCAATCATTTGCCGGGCCCCGGGAGCATAAACTACTTTGTAGAAAAAACCGGGAACGGTAACTCCAGTCCGACCGATTTTTCCTTTATTGTCTTTAAAAACAGGACCGGTGACAATATAAATCCGTTCTTTCTCTCCCCAATCCCGAACTTGCTTTTCCAGGCTTTTCCATATTCCCCGGTTAAAAACCGGCAATTGAGGAGAAATATTCGACATCAAAAAGGTTTCCTCCATCGCCTCAGCAGAATGAGCCATATCGGCAGCGGGGCATAAATGTCCGCGATCGTATCCACTTTTGATGTAATCGGAAGGCTTCGCAGATCCGGAAGATACTTTTTTATCTTCCCTAAACCGGTCTGTACGCTCGGCCACCCTTTCTTTTCCTTCCAATTCCAAGGTATAATACACCCAATTGGCTTGTTTATGCCGACTATTGAAACTAAGCGTATAATAAGTATGACGAACAATTTCTCCCTCACCCGAAGGAAGCAATTCCGTATATTCAAACAACCTCTTTGCTTCATGCAAAGAGGCTGCTCCAATTTCTTTATCCGAAGTCCGGGAGACATAAAACCCCCAGACAATTCCCAAACCTAACAAGCCACCAATAAGCCTTGTCCAACGCCGGGAATACCTTTTTTTTCCTGTCATTTACTAATCAGCTTGTACCCCTGTACCTTGTGCTTCAATCGCTTTCTTTATAGTTACATCATTCTGATAGAGAATCGGATAGAAACCATCGTCGTCCAATACATGCCGCCCGATAAAGGCTTTGATTAAAGAATCAAGAACATCATAAGAATCCCGGATCCCTTTTTCATCCCGTTTCAGTCCTTTAGCCGCTGCATAATCCGCCATCTCATTCACCAGATCGAAACGATCCAAATACTTCAGTAGTTGTTTATAATCCTTGATATTTTTAGTTTCCTGACGATGCCGGTCCATAAAATCAAAAGTGAAATCATACAAATACTGATTTTTCCGGTTTACCTCCACCAAATAACGGGAGAAACCGACCGTATCTCCGGGTACGAACAAATCGGGCATGATTCCGCCGCCACCGTATACCGTACGTCCGCCAACCGTCTGGTATTTAAGTTTTTCATCAAAATGTATACTATCTTTCTGAGAAAATTCCCCATGCAACAGGCGTTGATAAATATCGGTATAATATTTTTCTTTTCCTTCGTCATAAGGTTTTTGAATGGAACGGCCGGAAGGCACATAATAACGGGCCACCGTCAATCGTAAAGCCGAATTATCCGGCAACAGCCTTTGTTCCTGCACCAACCCTTTACCGAAAGAACGGCGTCCGACGATATTTCCCCGGTCATTGTCCTGTATCGCTCCGGCAAAAATCTCGCTGGCCGAAGCACTCGCCTCGTCGATCAGGACCGTCAGGGGCAATTGTTGATATTTCCCCTTGCCATTGGAATTATAATCCATCCGGGGAGAAGCTTTTCCCTGCGTATATAAAATCAATTTTCCTTCAGGCAAAAATTCATTGATCATACGGATTGCAATCGGAAGAATCCCTCCTTCATTCTCGCGCAGATCGACAATCAACCGCTTCATTCCCAATCCTTCAAGCTTAGCCAGAGAAGCCATAAATTCATCATAAGTATTCATCCCGAAGGTTTTCACCTTGATAAACCCGGTCGTATCGTCGAACATATAAGCCACATCCACACTTTTGATAGGAATACTTCCCCGGGTGATATTTTTGATCAACGGCTGTTTTTCTCCACGGCGGACAATCGTAAGCTGTACGTCGGTACCGATTTCTCCCCGCATCAGAGACATGATTTTATCCGTATTCATATTCCGGCCAGCGACGATAGAATCGTTGACTTTCACAATCCGGTCACCATCCTGCAACCCGGCAGCTTCTGAAGGTCCACCGGGAACTACTTTGACGACAGTCACCGTATCCAGATATTTATAAAACTGGACCCCGACTCCACCGAAATTTCCCACCATCTCTTCGTTCACCCGCTGCATATCTTTAGCCGGAATATAAACCGTATGCGGATCGAGATCATTCAATATCTGAGGGATAGCATCTTCCTCGATTTTATGTATATCCACCGAATCCACATAGGAATAATTGATCATATTCAGAATATAATCCAATTTACTACCTATCATCCGCTGCCCCATATTTACAGGCACTTCTTTATGATCCAACAGCGAATTGATCCCCATCCCTAAAACAATAGCCAAGGCAATAACCACCGGCAAGACAATTGCTTTCAATTTATTGTTGTACATATATTACTTCTTACGTTTTCCGATAAAATCAATCATCTCATAAAACCGGACTTTCCTTTCTTCAGGAACTTCTATTTTATCCAAAGCAATCCGGCTTTTTTCAAGATAATCGTCCACTTTAGCCCTCAGTGCCTCTTTTACTCCCGAACGATTGTATATTTCTGTCACTTCCTTGATCTTTTCCTGAGGATTGAATTTTTCTTTCACGACCCACTCTTTCAATAAAGCCTTATCTTCTTCAGAAGCCAACTCAAAAGCTTTGATCAGCAGATAAGTCTTTTTGTTACAGAGGATATCCCCACCGATTTTCTTCCCGAACTCTTCCACGTCTCCGTAGACATCAAGATAATCGTCTTGCAGCTGAAATACCAACCCCAGGTATCCACCGAAATCATAGAGCTCTTTGTATTCATGTTCAGGAGCGCCGGCAATCAAAGCACCGTGACGCATACTTCCGGCAATCAATACAGAAGTCTTCAGGTAGATCATCTGGATATATTCTTCTTCCGTTACATCGTCCCGGGTTTCGAATTCCATGTCATATTGCTGTCCTTTGCAAACATCCATCGCCACCTGGTTAAAACCATCGATTACCCGGCGTAAATAAGGATCCTCACAAGTCTCGATATACTTATAAGCCGTGATAGCCGCAGCATCACCACTCAAAATAGCCACATTACTATTCCATTTTTTATGGACAGTCTGACGTCCCCGACGTAATTCGGCATCGTCCATAACATCGTCATGCAACAAGGTGTAATTATGGAAAATCTCAATCCCGATAGCAGATTTTAAAGCCTTCCCGATATCGTCCCGGTACAGGTTATACGCCATCAGAGTCAGTACAGGCCGAAGTCGCTTTCCCCCATCTTCCATAATATATTTGATCGGTTCGAACAAAGAATAAGGTTCTTCTACATATTCTTGCTTATCTAATTCAGCCTTAATAACTTCCCGAAGTTGTTCAATTGTATACATCATCTCCTTTCAATTTAGAAAGCTGCTAAATTAACAAAAGAAGCCGGAAATTCATCGGAAAGCCCGGAATTTTTATAACAACAGGGTAATACCTCCATTAAAAAATAATTTTTACAAAAAAGTGCCCGGTAAACCGGACACCTTTTTATTCATGCGATTACTGACGGATTATTTACAATTTTCGAGTATTTGGCCGGCAATCTCAGCCGTTACATCCTGATCTTCTCCAAAAGCGACCTGACGTTGTGTAAAACGCTTCTGAATCTCGAGAATTGTCTCTTCCCCGATTCCGGCATCCCCTAAGCGAGTAGGTAATCCGAGACTTTTGAAAAATTCTTCTGTTTTTTGAATCGCCTTATCAGCTCTTTCTTCATCGGTTCCTTGATCGATATGCCAGATCCGTTCGCCATATTGCACGAGTTTAGCCATTTTTTTCTGTTTCAATGTACGCCATAATCCCGGTAGGACGATAGCCAATGTTGCTCCATGAGTCAAACCATGTAAAGCCGTCAGTTCATGACCGATCATATGGGTGGCCCAATCCTGCCGTACTCCCATAGCAACAAAGCCATTGAGTCCCATTGTAGCACAAAGCATAAACTCGGACATCAGCTCATAATTATCCTGTTTACGAAGAACCTCGGGAGCGATCTCTATTAAAGTATGGACAATTCCTTCTGCCCATCTGTCCATGAGGCGGGATTGCCCCGGAGTGGTCATATATTGCTCCATGACGTGCACAAAAGTATCGGCGATTCCACAAGCGACCTGATAAGGAGGCAAAGTATAAGTAACCGTCGGATCAAGAATAGAAAAAACCGGATAATTAGAATAGAAAGGATATTTTTCGGCTGTTTCTTTCCGGGAGATCACAGCTCCGCTATTCATTTCCGAACCCGTAGCCGGCAAGGTCAGGACTGTTCCTAAAGGTAAAGTGTGCTTCTCACAACCTTTCAACACCAAATCCCAGGCATCGCCTTCATACAAAATACCGGCAGATATCAGCTTCGTACCGTCGATCACCGAACCACCGCCGACAGCCAATAAATAATCCACCTTTTTCTCTTTTCCCAATTCGATAGCCTTACGCAGCGTCTCGATCTTCGGGTTAGCCTCGTTCCCCCAAAATTCCGTCACCTCAAATCCTTTTAAAGCTTCTTTTACCTGATCATAAACTCCGTTTTTACGAACACTTCCTCCTCCGAAAGTCACCAGTATACGCTTTCCGGCAGGTATTTCTTTCGCTAACTGTCCGATCATCCCTTTACCAAAAATTAGTTTGGTCGGATTTTGAAAAATAAAATTCTCCATAGTTTCTATATTATCGATTATCTGTTTTATTAAATCACTCTGACAAATATACCGAATATCCCACAATTAAAAAATATTTTATATCTTCGTAGAAACAAACTATGGAAATCACACATCTTCCTGAAGACAATCTGTTTAAGACAGTCGTGGACGGCTACACGGCCTATGTCACTTATATCATCCGGGACGGCAAACTGGATATCCGTCATACCATCGTCCCCCCCGAAATCGGAGGCCGGGGGATCGCAGCTCAACTAGTAAAAGCAACTTATGATTATGCCCTGCAACATCACCTCCAGCCTATCGCCACTTGCTCCTATGCTGTCGTTTGGCTGCAAAGACATCCGGAATATCACGGCCACCCCGGAAAAGATTACGGAGGATGCAGCAGTTGTGCTCTGTAATCGCAAATGAATTTTCATAGAATTCAAAACTCCAACAAAACAAAAAGAACCGGGTTCTTCCGATTCTTTCTGTTTTGTAGCCGAGCCGGGAATCGAACCCGAATCTAAAGTTTAGGAAACTTCCGTTCTATCCATTGAACTACTCAGCCAATTTTCAAGCGCAAAAGTAAGAAATTAATTTCTAATTTCCACGTTTTCCAATTTCCAAATAGTTATTATACCTTTGTTCCACAAATAAAACAGGTATGAAAGTAGTTATACAACGGGTTATTCAAGCCAGTGTCACTATTCAGCAACAGCTACATGCTTCTATCGGACGGGGAATAATGATTCTCGTGGGGATTCAAGCGGACGATCATGAAGAAGATATTGAATGGCTAAGCAGTAAAATCTGTAACTTACGGATTTTTGACGATGAAAACGGAATAATGAATCGTTCTATTCTGGAGACAGCAGGGGAAATTTTAGCAGTCAGTCAGTTCACTCTAATGGCTCGTACCAAAAAAGGTAACCGTCCCTCGTACATCGACGCAGCTAAACCGGAAATTTCCGTTCCTTTGTATGAGAAATTCGTTCAATTGCTTCAGAAAGAGTTACAAAAGGAAATCAAAACCGGCGTATTCGGAGCCGACATGCAAGTCGGACTAATTAACGATGGCCCGGTAACGATTATAATCGATTCCAAAAACAGACTATAAACCGAGTGCTTTATGGAGTTAAAAGAGTTACAGGAAAAAGTGGACGAATGGATTAAATCTTATGGGGTTCGTTATTTTAACGAATTGACCAATATGACTATCCTAACGGAGGAAGTCGGAGAATTAGCCCGTGTCATGGCCCGAAAATATGGAGAACAATCTTTCAAAGAAGGGGAAAAAGATAACCTGGCGGATGAAATGGCAGATATATTATGGGTATTGACCTGTTTAGCAAATCAAACCGGAGTAGATCTCACCGAAGCGATGGAAATTAATTTTGCAAAAAAAACGGCAAGAGATCTAAAAAGGCATAAAAACAATCCGAAAATACAATAAGCTTTCACATATTCTTGTTAAATTTGTCCGTTAATGATTTATGGCGGAATCTCAGTATTGTGGTAAGAATTGACTTTTCGGCATTCGTAATAAATATATACCTATTGAAGATTTCATTTAAATTTCACTATGTGGACTAAGATTGCAGGGATTATTCTTCGAAATCGGATTGCTTTTATAGCCGGAGTATTACTCGGAACCATTTTCATGGGATTTCAAGCCAGAAAAATTCAAATGTCCTATGAAAGTGCAGATTTGCTCCCCAAAACAGACAGTGCCTATCTCGACTATACCCGTTTCAGAGAAACTTTCGGGCAAGAGGGGAATGTTATGGTTTTTGCCATTCAGGATTCCGGTTTCTATCAACTGAACAAGACCAACGACTGGATTCAGATGGGCAATGATATCAAAGCCCTTCAGGGAGTCAATGCCTTGATGTCTATCACACATACATTTAATTTACAGAAAAATACCGATCTCAAAAAATTCGAAGTTCTTCCTATTTTTCCTTCTCACATCGAAACACAGGCAGAGCTCGACAGTCTGGCTTATGTGGCCGAACATCTCCCTTTTTATGACGGTATGCTTATCAACCGCGACAAGCATACCTACAATATGATGATCACCGTATCCGCCGAGGTAATGAATTCTCCGGCACGGGTAAAACTAGTACAGGATGTACTGGAAATCACCAAACGTTTTACTGAAAAATATCACCTGAAAATGCATTATTCCGGGATGCCTTATATCCGGGTAATCAATGCCGAAAATATCAAAGGCGAAATGTATATGTTCATTGCCCTATCGCTTTTGATCACAGCTATTATTCTCTATCTGTTTTTCAGGTCTTTCCGGATTGTAGGCTTCTGTGTCGGGATCATCGGGATCAACGTAATCTGGGCCATCGGTTTTATGGCTATGATGGGCATTAAGATTACCTTATTGACTGCCATGTTACCACCTTTGCTCATTGTAATCGGTATTCCCAACTGTGTCTACATGGTCAATAAATATCATGCCGAATATGTGAGGCACGGTAACAAAATCAAAGCTTTGCAGCGAATGATCCAAAAAGTCGGAAATGCATCCTTACTTTCCAACCTGACGACAGCTGCGGGATTTGCTACTTTCATCATCACTTCGAGCCAAATTCTTGTAGACTTCGGTCTCATCGCTTTTATCAGTATCTCTACCGTATTTTTTATCTGTCTGATTCTGATACCCAGTGTTTTCAGTTATTTACCCGTCCCCGATACCAAACAAACCAAACATCTTTATAATCCTTTTATCAACAAAGTGATCGATAAACTGATCTACTTGGTGATCAATCGCCGGCATACCGTTTATTATATAACAATTGTGCTCGTTATTGCGGGAATATTCGGAATCACTTTGATGAAAACCACCGGTTATATGGTGGACGATTTGAAAGAAACCGATCCCATCCGCCAAGATCTGTCTTTCTTCGAGTCGAACTTCGACGGATTGATGCCCTTAGAGGTAACCCTGGATTTCGGAAAACCGAACCAGGTATTCAAATTAAGCAATCTAGAGAAATTGGACCGGTTAAATACCGAACTATCACAAGATCCGGATCTTTCACGGGCGTTATCGGTAGTCGAAGCGGCCAAATTTGCCAACCAGGCTTATTATAACGGAAAAGCTTCTTATTACAAACTCCCCAGTAACATGACCAAAAATTTCATTATGAAATACGTCATGGAATCGACAG
>OGLE01002665.1_pt1 | contig 10946 bp, 10 predicted proteins | sample 1572671 | NCBI WGS metagenome assembly OGLE01 (sample SAMEA2581923, study PRJEB24529) | metagenome | biome: Human gut stool | place: China | collected 2011 | reverse complement strand
CCTGCGCGAAATTTACCGCGCCGTGGGCGAGGTCAAGCCGATGGCGCAAAAGCGCAAGTACCTCATCGCCATGCCCGACATGGGCTCGTTCGCACAAAAATACCGCGCCGCGGCCATCGACATGACGCAGACGTATCTCGCGCTGACGAACCCGAACATCGAGCGCCGCGTGCGCATGCAGAAAAGCGGCGCGGAGACGCTGTACTTCTACACCGAAAAGCATCGCATGGAAAACGGCGAAAAATGGGACACCGAACGCCCCATCTCGCAAAAGCAGTATGAAAAATACCTCTTAGAGCGCGACACGGCGCTCTCGCCCGTGCGCAAGACAAAGTATCGTTTCGTCTTCGCCGACCGCCGCTGTGAGATCGACATGTACCCCTTCAGCGCGGAAAGGGCCGTGCTGTTCCAGTACGGGCAAAGCAGTGCCGCGCTGCCCGAGGAGATCACTGTGCTCCGCGAGGTGACGGGGGACGCGGATTACAAAAACCGCAAGTTGGCAGCTTTGCAAAAGCTGTGAAAATTTTTGGGTTTTTCGCACAAGCGCGAAAAAGCACACTCGCCCAGTGTGGTCGCAAAAAAAGAGCTGTCCTTTCGGACAGCTCTTTTTCATTCCTCTGCGTGGGACGCATCCAGCGGCTTGACATATTTCTTATAGCAATACAAAAAGTATGCGATCTCCGCCGCGCCCGTGAGTACCCACGAGAACGGATAGAGCATATAGAGCGAGCGGATCGTATGGAAGTGGGCGAACACGGTGTAGATCCACGCCACGCGGAACACGCACGAGCCGAGGAACACGAAGATCATCGGCACGAGGCCCTTTCCAAGGCCGCGCGAGGCGGCGGTGGTGCAGTCCATCGTGGCCGAGATCGGGAACGAGAAGCACATGACCCAGATGCGCGCGAGGCCCGCCTCGATGACGTCGGATTCCGACGTGAAGAGCGAGAGAAACTGGTGCCCGAACAGCAGGAACAGCCCGCCGAGCACCGCTGCGGCTACTGCGGAATAGCAGAGCGTCAGCAGGTAGCTCTTGAGCACGCGGCGCGATTTGCCCGCGCCGTAGTTCTGCCCGACAAAGCTCGAGCAGGCGATGTAAAACGCGTTCATCACGGAGTAGACGAGGTTATCCACATTGCCCGCCGCGGAGTTGCCCTCGACGACGACGGTGCTGAACGAATTGACGCCCGCCTGAATGAAGAGGTTTGCGACCGAGAAGATCGCGTTCTGCAAACCTGCCGGCACGCCGACAGACAGCGCGTGGATGGCCTTGTCCTTGTGGAAGCGGACCTCTTTTAAGCTGAGGCTGTAGATCTCCTTGCTGCGCATGAGCGAGCGGACGATGAGCCCCGCGGACACGCACTGCGAGAGCATGCTCGCGAGCGCGACGCCGTCGGTCGACATCCCGAGCCCGATGACGAACACAAGGTCGAGGATGACATTGAGCACGCCCGCGGCGGAAAGGAAGATGAGCGGCGTTTTCGTGTCGCCGATGGCATTCAGAACGCCGTTGCCGTAGTTATAGAGCGCGGCGGCGGGCATGCCAAGGAAGTAAATGCGAAGGTACAGCTCCGCGCCGTCGATCAGATCGTCGCGCGTGTTCAGAAGCTCGAGCAGCGGGCGGGCAAAGATAAGGCCCAGCGCCAGCATCAAAAAGCCCGCGATCAGGCAGACAAGAAACGACGTGTGAACGGACTCGCGCACGTTTTTCTCGCTGCGTGCGCCGAAGTGCGTGGCGACAAGCACGTTGACGCCGCTGCCAAGGCCCATCAGAAAGCCCGTGAACAGGAAGATGAGCGTCGTGGTCGAGCCGACCGAGCCCATGGCGGCGGAGCTTGAAAAGCGGCCGACGACCGCAAGGTCGACCATGCTGAAGAGCATCTGCAAAAGGTTAGTGAACATCAGAGGCAGCGAAAAGCCGATGATCTGGCGGCCAAGGCTGCCCTGCGTCATATCGAGCGTGGCGGAACGCGCCATAAAATATCCCTCTCTCTCATTCTCTATTCAGAGTCCTATCCTTATAGCATACTTTTCCCCGCTTTGCAAGCGGGAAGGGTGCGGCGCGCAAAAAATAACGAAAAACAACGGAAATTTTTTCAAAAAAGCCGCAAACTGCGCGCAAAAACGCTTGCATTCCGCAGCTTTGTGTGATAGTATGCTTGTGTTATGGATGCAGGAAACGCAGAGTGGACCGTTTGGCCCGCTCTTTCTTTTGCAAATTTCGGAAAAAACACGGATTGCGAGGGATACAATGAAGAAAGTGACAGAGACCGTGCGCGAACTGGCGCTCCCCGTGGTCGAAGAGAACGGCTGCAAGCTCTGGGACGTGGAATATGTCCGCGAGGCCGGACAGTGGTATCTGCGGATCTACATTGATAAGGACGGCGGCGTGAACATCCTCGACTGCGAGGCCATCTCCCGCGCGCTGAGTGATATTCTGGACGAGGCCGACCCCATCGAGTCGAGCTACATTTTCGAGGTTGCGTCCGCCGGCGCGGAGCGCCCGCTCAAGCGGCCCGGTGACTTTGAGCAGTTCATGGGCTCGCCCGTGCTCTTGAAGACCTACAAGCCCGTGGACGGGCGCAAGGAATTTTCCGGTGACCTCGCGGGCTACGACAACGGCGCGGTCACGCTCCGCATCGGCGAAGAGGAAAAGCGCTTTGAAAAGGACGCGGTCGCGCTCGTGCGCCTGCGCTGCGACTTTTAACCAAAAAGAATACCAATTACTTTGATTATACAGAATAGGAGCATACCCATGAAATGTGATGAAATCTTCGCAGCGCTTGCGATGCTGGAAAAGGAACGCGGCATTTCTCAGACCTTTATGATGGATAAGATCGTTCAGGCGCTCACCACCGCCTACAAGCGCGACCACGAGGGCGTGGAAAACGTCGTGGTCGATGTGGACGAGGGCAAGCGCGAGCTCAAGATGTTCGTGCAGAAGGAAGTCGTGGATGAGGTCGAGAACCCCGGCACGCAGATGAGCCTCGATGACGCGAAGGCCATCTCCGCCAAGTACAATGTCGGCGATATCGTCAACATTCCCGTCGACAACATCGAATTCGGCCGCATCGCCGCGGGCAACGGCAAGCAGGTCATCATCCAAGGCCTGCGCGAAGCCGAGAGCGGCATGGTCTACGACGAATACAACTCCAAGCAGCATGAAATTCTCACCGGTGTCGTCACGCGCATCGATCCCCGCACGGGCAATGCGTCCCTTCGCATCGGCACCGGCACGGAAGCGACAGACGCCATTCTTCTCGCCGGCGAGCAGGTCAAGGGTGAGACGCTCATCGAGGGCCAGCGCATCAAGGTCTACCTTGTCGACGTGCGCCGCCAGTCGAGAGGCCCGCAGGTCGTGATCTCCCGCACGCATCCGGGTCTCGTCAAGCGCCTTTTCGAGCTTGAAGTGCCCGAGATCTACGACGGCACGGTCGAGATTCGTTCCATCGCCCGCGAGGCCGGTTCCCGCACGAAGATGGCGGTGTGGAGCAACGACGAGAACGTTGATCCCATCGGCGCGTGCGTCGGCCCCCACGGCCAGCGCGTGAACAGCATCGTCGAAGAGCTGCGCGGCGAAAAGATCGACATCATCAAGTACAGCGACGATCCCGCGGAGTACATCGCCGCGGCGCTCGCTCCGGCGGACGTTGTCGACGTGCGCCTTGCCGAAGAGGGCAAGGCCTGCCGCGTCATCGTGCCCGACGATCAGCTTTCCCTTGCCATCGGCAAGGAGGGACAGAACGCACGCTTAGCCGCGCGCCTCGTCGGCTACAAGATCGACATCAAGCCGGAAAGCTATCGCGAAGAAGAGTGATCTTCAAAAATGTGCATAGGCACATTTTTGAGCTTCAATTTGCACCCCGCTGCGCGCACTCGCTTGCGCTCGCACACTTGCGGGGCGAGAAGTGTTTTTACTGACGCACCGATCGCCGGTAAAAACGATTTCAGTTCATTTGCGCCGTGCGCGGCGCAAAAAAGTCCGAGGCGCTGAAAGCGCCAAAGAGGAGGGCGGCTCATGCAGAAAGTAAAGAAGATCCCGCAGCGCCAGTGTGTGGGCTGCCGCGAGATGAAGGACAAACGCGCGCTCATCCGCGCCGTCAAATCGCCGCAAGGCGAGGTGTCGCTCGACTTTACGGGCAAAAAGCCCGGGCGCGGCGCTTACGTCTGCCCGAACAGCGAATGCCTCAAGCGGGCGCGCAAATCCCGCGCGCTCGAGCGCGCGCTGGACACGGCCATCCCCGAGAGCGTCTACGAAGAAATGGAAAAGGAGATGGCAAACGGTGGATAAACTGCTCAATCTGATCGGCCTTGCCAAAAAGGCCGGAAAGCTGGAGGTCGGTGAAGAGCCCGTCGGCGCGGCGGCACGAAGCAAGCACGCGCGGCTCATTCTCATCGCCTCGGATGCGGCGGACAACACGCGCCGCCGCGCGCTCCACTTCGGCGAGGCAGGCGAGTGCATCTGCCTTGAGATCCCGCCGACGAAGGAGGACCTCGGCAGAGCGCTGGGGCGCACATCCTGCGCGCTGCTGGCGCTGACGGACATCGGCTTTGCCGAGGCCGTGGCGAAAAAGCTGGCGGAAAGTGACGAAGCGCACTACGGCGAGGCGGCCAAGCGCCTGACGATCAAGGCGGCACGCGCCGCCGAGCGGAGGAAAGAGCTCAAGCAGCACGAAAAAAATGTGCGCACCGGCAAGAAAAAGCCGCATCAGGAAGAGCCGCAGCCCGCTCCCGCCGCAAAGGCCAAGAGCGCGGAAAAGAGCGAGAGCAAGCGCCCGAGAGGCGCGGTCAAGCACGGACGCACGCGCGCTGAGAGAGAAAAGGCGCACCGCGCCGCGGAAAAGCAGCGCGCGGCAAGGCGCTTTGCCCATTCCCGCCCCGTGAAGAAGGGCAAGGGCAGCATCAAGAAAGACAGTAAGCAGAGATCACAACACACGGAGGTGCAATAATTTGGCTACTACAATGAACAAGAACAAGGTATCCGATATGGCAAAGGACTTCGGCCTTACGTCGAAGGACATTCTGTCCGTTCTGAGTACCTATGAGGACGGGAGCAAGAAGCCTTCGCAGGTGTTGTCCGCGGACGAGGTCAACCTGATCTTCGAGCATCTGACGCAGAAGCATCAGGTGAAGATCGAGTCGATCTACGCCGAGTCCGCTCCCCAGAAAAAAACCGAGCCCAAGGCTGCCCCCGCCCCCGCGCAGAACCAGCCGAAGGCGAATAATGCCCAGAACCAGCCGAGAAATAACAATAATAACGGCGGCAGCCGTCCCCAGCCCCAGCAGGGCCAGCAGGGTAAGCCCGCCCAGCCGCAGCAGAACACCCAGCCGGTGCAGCAGCAGAGCAAGTCCACCGCCACGCAGCATCCCACGACGCGCGTGCCGGAAAAGAAGATCGTCGACACCCGCAAGGTCACAAACGTCAACCTTGACAAGTACGACGAAAAGCTGCAGGACATGGCCGAGCGCTCCGGTGACCGCCGCGACTTGGAGCGCGGCAGCAAGGAAAAGTTCCGCAACAACAGAAACCGCAACAACCGTCAGCAGCCGTTCTCCGGCAAGCGCAAGCAGGAGGAGGCCGAGAAGATGCGCCGCCTGCAGCTTGAGATCGCGAAGAAGACGCCGCTGACCGTCAAAATTCCCGACGAGATCTCCGTCGGCGAGCTGGCCTCCCGCATGAAGAAGACGGGTGCCGAGGTCGTCAAGTGCCTGATGAAAAACGGCGTAATGGCGTCCCTTTCCCAGATGATCGACTTCGACACCGCGTCCTTTGTCGCTGAAGAGCTCGGCTGCAAGGTCGAAAAGGAAGTCGTCGTGACGATCGAGGAAAAGCTCATCGACGATCACAAGGACAGCGCCGACGAGCTCCAGCCCCGCGCGCCGGTCGTCGTCGTCATGGGTCACGTCGACCACGGCAAGACGAGCCTTCTCGACTATATCCGCAATGCCCACGTCGCCTCCGGCGAGGCGGGCGGCATCACCCAGCACATCGGCGCCTATCAGGTGCAGATCAAAGGCAAGCCCATCACCTTCCTCGATACCCCGGGCCACGAGGCGTTCACCTCCATGCGCGCCCGCGGCGCGATGATCACGGATATCGCCATTCTCGTCGTCGCGGCGGAGGACGGCATCAAGCCGCAGACCATCGAGTCCATCAACCACGCCAAGGCCGCCGAAATTCCCATCATCGTCGCCATCAACAAGATGGATAAGCCCGACGCCAACCCCGAGCGCATCAAGCAGCAGCTGACCGAGTACGGCCTTGTTGCTGAAGACTGGGGCGGTGACACCATTGTCTGCCCCATCTCCGCCAAGACCGGCATGGGCATCGACAACCTGCTCGAAATGGTCGCGCTGACCGCCGAGGTCGCCGAGCTCAAGGCCAACCCCAACCGCGCCGCCCAGGGCACCGTTATCGAGGCCCGGCTGGACAAGGGCCGGGGCCCCGTGGCCACCCTGCTGGTGCAGAACGGCACCCTGAAGCAGGGCGACATCATCATCGCCGGTACTGCCGTGGGCCGCGTCCGGGCCATGGTGGGCGACAAGGGCCAGAAGCTGACCTCCGCCGGTCCTTCCGTGCCTGTGGAGATCACCGGTCTGTCCGAGACTCCCTCCGCCGGCGCCACCTTCAACGCCGTGGCCGATGAAAAGCTGGCCCGGGAGCTGGTGGAGCAGCGCAAGGAGGAGGCCCGCGCCAAGGCCAACGCCCCTGTCACCAAGGTCTCTCTGGAGGATCTGTTCAGCCAGATCCAGGCCGGTGAGATGAAGAATCTGAACATCATCGTCAAGGCCGATGTTCAGGGCTCCGTGGAGGCCGTGAAGGCCTCTCTGGAGAAGCTCTCCAACGACGAGGTCCGGGTCCGGGTCATCCACGGCGGCGTGGGCGCCATCAACGAGTCCGACGTGATGCTGGCCTCCACGTCTCAGGCCATCATCGTGGGCTTCAACGTCCGCCCCGACAACGCCGCCCGGGATTCCGCCGCCCGCGCCCATGTGGATATGCGGATGTACCGCGTGATCTATGACGCCATCAACGAAATTGAGTCCGCCATGAAGGGCATGCTGGCCCCCAAGTTCCGGGAGGCTCTGCTGGGCCATGCGGAGGTCCGCCAGACCTACAAGGTCTCCGGCGTGGGCACCGTGGCCGGCTGCTATGTCCAGGACGGCAAGCTCCAGCGGAAGGACTGCCAGGTCCGCCTGGTCCGGGACGGTATCGTCATCCACGAGGGTGTCCTGGCCTCCCTGCAGCGGTTCAAGGACTCCGTCAAGGAGGTGGCCGCAGGCTACGAGTGCGGCCTGTCCATCGAAAAGTTCAACGATATCAAGGAAGGGGATATTATCGAGGCCTTCACTATGGAGGAGATCCCCCAGTAACGGCGTATGCCGCCCCGGAACGCAAACCGGTCCGGTCGCCTTCCTGCGCAGCGCCGCTGCGCCCGCACGCAAGTGCGTCCAAGTGTTTTGCGAAGCAAAATCTTGCTTTGGCGGAATTCACTTCTGCCAAAGAGGGTCATATCCGGGGTCCCCATGAAACCCCGTTTCATGGGGCGGGCGATATCATCGAAGCCTTCACCATGGAGGAGATCCCCCAGTAAACACACAACCCAGAGGGCGGGCGCTTCGCCCGCCCTCTTTTCATCTCATCGAAAACGAAAGGAGACCGACTATGGCATCCAACCGCATTCCCCGCATCAATGACGCCATCCAGAAGGAGCTTTCCACCCTGCTGCGCACCGTCAAGGACCCCCGGGTGTCCGAGGGTATGCTGACCATCACCCATGTGGACACCACCAGCGACCTGCGCTATGCCCGGGTCTATGTCAGCGCCCTGAACTGCCCGGATGAGAAGGGCCTGCTCAAGGGCCTCAAGTCCGCCGCCGGTTACCTGCGCCACGAGCTGGGCAGCCGCGTCGACCTGCGCTACACGCCGGAGCTCCAGTTCTTCGTGGACGATTCCATCGCCTATGGCGCCCACATTCTGGATATGCTGAACCATGTGAAGCCCGCCGATCCCCGGAACGCAGACATCGTTCTGCCCGAGGACCGGGAGGATTGAGGAGGGCTGTGCTATGACCACCGCTGAAGCCGCCCGGCTGCTGCTGGGCTGGGACGAGCTGCTGCTGCTGACCCATGTCCGCCCCGACGGCGACACCGTGGGCTCCGCCGCTGCCCTGTGCCAGGCCCTGCGGGACCGGGGCAAGACGGCGTATCTGCTGCCCAATCCGGAGCTGACCGCCACCTATGCCCCCTACGCCGCCCCCTACGCCGCCCCGGAGGGCTTCGTCCCCCGCCATGTGGTGTCGGTGGACATTGCGGCCCTGTCCCTGCTACCGGAAAACGCCCGGCCCTATCAGGACCGCATCGACCTGGCCATCGACCACCACCCCTCCCAGGAGTTTTTCGCCCGGGAGACCTGTCTGGAGGCCGAATCCGCCGCCTGCGGCGAGATCGTGTACAACATCGTCACCCTGATGACGCCGCTGACGCCGGAGATCGCCCTGCCGCTGTATGTGGCCGTCTCCACGGATACCGGCTGCTTCGTCTATTCCAACACCACCGCCCGCACCCACCGCATCGCCGCCGCCCTGATGGACTGCGGCATCGATGCGGCCCCGGTGAATAAGGCCCTGTTCCGCACCAAGAGCCGCACCCGTCTGGCTATGGAGGCCTGGATGGCGGAGTGGGCGGAGTATTATGACCACGATCGGGTGGTCGTCATGCAGATCCCTCTGTCCCTGTGCCTGGATTACAAGGCCACGGAGGCGGATGTGGAGGAGCTGTCCAGTCTGGCTGCCCTGGTGGAGGGCACCGACTGCGGTGTGACCCTGCGGGAGCTGAAGGACGGCCGGGTGAAAATTTCCCTGCGAACCGGCCCCCGGGTCAATGCCACGGAGGTCTGTGCCCTTCTGGGCGGCGGCGGCCATGCGGCTGCTGCCGGCGCCACGCTGCACGGCACCCTCGGCGAGGTGAAGCAGGCCGTGCTCCAGGCCATCGACATGGTGGCGGGGGAGGATTGACAAAAGGAGCGATCCATGGCAAACGGAATCATCATCATCGACAAGCCCGCCGGCTGGACGTCCATGGACGTCTGCGCCAAGCTGCGGGGGATTCTGAAAACAAAAAAGGTGGGCCACGCCGGGACTCTGGACCCCATGGCCACCGGCGTTCTGCCGGTATTCGTGGGCCAGGCCACCCGGGCGGTGTCCTTCGCCGAGGACGGCCAGAAGGAGTATATCGCCGGGCTTCGGCTGGGCCGCACCACCGACACCCAGGACACCTCCGGCGAGACCCTGGACACCCACCCGGTGCTCACCGGCCGGGAGGACCTGCTGCACCTGCTGCCCCGGTTCACCGGCGAGATACAGCAGGTGCCCCCCATGTATTCCGCCGTGAAGATCGGCGGCCAGAAGCTCTACCAGATCGCCCGCCGGGGCGGGGAGATCGAGCGCCCTGCCCGGCCCGTCACCGTTTATGAGCTGGAGCTGCTGGACCAGACCGGCCCCGGGGACTACACTCTGCGCATCCGCTGCTCCAAGGGCACCTACGTCCGCACCCTGTGCCACGACATCGGCCAGGCCCTGGGCTGCGGCGGCTGCATGAGCAGCCTGCGGCGCACCGTGGCTGCGGGCTTCACCCTGGACGACGCCGTGACCCTGGACCGGGTGCAGCAGGAGGGCGAGGCGCTGCTGGCCCCGCTGGACTCCCTGTTCCGCCAGCACCCGGCCTATCAGATCCGGCACCCCCGGGTGGACGCCCTGTGCCGCAACGGCAACCCCTTCACCATCCGCCAGCCCTTGCCGGAGGGCCTCTACCGGGTCTATGGCCTGGAGGGCGAATTTCTCTGTCTCAGCCGCCTGGAGGGCGGCGTGATGACCTCCCTTAAAAACTTTTTCGGAGCGTGAGTACCTTGAATCGAACTGTTATCGCCCTGGGCTTTTTCGACGGCGTTCACCGGGGCCACGGAGCCCTGCTGGAAAAAACCGCCGCCCGGGCCCGGGAGCTGGAGGCCGTCCCCGCCGCCTTCACCTTCGACCGTCCGCCCAAGGAGGTGGTCACCGGCCGCCCGGTGGGCCTCATCAACACCCCCGACGACCGCCGGGATCTGATGCAGCGGCTTTACGGCATCCGCCAGGTGATCATCGCCCCCTTTGACCGGGCCATGATGACCATGCCCTGGCAGGATTTCATCGACGATCTGCTGATCAGTACCTATGGCGCGGTGCACCTGGTGGCAGGCCACGACTATCACTTCGGCCACCGGAACCAGGGGGACCCGGACAAACTCCTGTCCCGCTGCCGGGAGCGGGGCATCGGCTGCGACATCATCCCCCAGGTGACCCGGGACGGCATCACCGTCAGCTCCACCTATATCCGCACCCTCATCGCTCAGGGGGAGGTGGAACGGGCGGACCAGTTCCTGGGCCATCCCCACACCCTGACCAACCGGGTGGCCCACGGGAAGAAGATCGGCACCACCACCCTGGGCTTTCCCACGGTGAATCTGCTCATCCCCCAGGGGGTCATCGTCCCCGCCTATGGAGTATACGCCACCCGGGTGTGGTTCGACGGACAGTGCCGCTGCGCCGTGACCAACGTGGGGGTGCGCCCCACGGTGGAGGACAACGACGGCCACGTCACTGTGGAGGGCTTTATCCTGGACTTTGACGGCGACCTGTATGGCCACGAGATCCGCATGGAGTTTTATAAATACCTCCGGCCCGAGCAGTGCTTCCCCTCTATGGACGCCCTGGCCGCAGAGATCCGCCGCAACGCCCAGCAGACCCGGGACTATTTCCGCCAGCTGACCTGATCCCGCCCCTTCCCGCCCGCCGCTCCGCCAGCCGGGGCCTGAGTTTCCAGGAGGACGAGATATCATGACCACCCGCCTTCACCCCCACCAGCATGACCGCTATCGCCGGATGCCCCGCTATTTCTGGCTGTTTGCC
>OGLE01002663.1_pt1 | contig 10951 bp, 10 predicted proteins | sample 1572671 | NCBI WGS metagenome assembly OGLE01 (sample SAMEA2581923, study PRJEB24529) | metagenome | biome: Human gut stool | place: China | collected 2011 | reverse complement strand
TAAAAAATGCAACAGCCCAATTTCTCAGACTGTTGCATCGTTTTAAGGGTACTCCAAACAGGATGCCCTTGTATTTTTCGATCTGCACTACGAGGCTTAATCGCGACGAGCGAAACCCAAATAGTAGATCAACGTCGCAATAGCCGACAAAGCTGCGACCAAATAGGTACGTGCAGCCCACGACAGAGCGATACGAGCCTGTCCTACTTGTTCTCCAACCAACGTGTGCGTACTTTCGAGCCAATCCATGGCACGCGCCGAAGCGTTGTACTCTACCGGCAAGGTTATCAGACTAAACAGTGCCGACATGGCGATCATCGCAATACCGATCCAAAAGAGAGCAGGGAAAGTGTTCATCACCAAAATACCTGCGATAATCACCCAAGTGGACCACATCGACGAAAACTGCACAATAGGCACCAGAGCTGAACGCATCTTCAACGGTGCATATTCACGTGCGTGCTGTACGGCATGTCCGCACTCGTGTGCAGCTACTGCAGCAGCGGCTACACTATTGCTGTTATACACACTTTCACTCAGATTCACAGTCTTGGTTGCCGGATTGTAGTGATCGGTCAAGTGTCCGGGGGTACAAGTCACCTGCACATCATAAATACCATTATCCCGTAACATTTTCTCGGCTACATCACGCCCCGTCAATCCACCTGGAAACATGACTTGCGAATACTTCTTAAATACCGATTGCAGTTTAGCCTGTACAATAAAACCGACTACTGCAATAATGATAATCAATATAAAACCTGGATTCATCATCATTTTCTAATTCTAATCAATCGTTTATTGGGTTATTTACTTTGGTAATGTAGTAACGTTGCCGTTACAAATTTATTGCTTTTTATGAGCTGGGCAACATTTCTCAGACAAAGAGAAAAATTACTATACCTTTTGTTCAAATGTCCAGACACCTCCCTACTCAAGTACCCGATAACGTTCTCGAGCCTCTGCACGACTCATCGCATTGAAATGCCACCACTCGCTACGCAATGGAATAAATCCAGCCTGCCGCATTACACGCCGCAACAAGCGTCGATTCTCCAACTCTTGAGAAGTTATCAAATTTTTGGCCAAAAGTTCCTCTTCCCGATCGATATGGGCTGCCGAACCGAAAAAATCAAACGGAGTTCCCATCGGCAACGGTCTTCCATATTGATCTCCCAACGTCAAATCGACCGCAGCACCGTAATTGTGTAATCCTCCACCTCGAGCAGGATTGGAGACATATATATAATTAGAGGTTCCTTTCACCAAATTCCACATTCGCTGTTGAACCGACATAGGACGTGCTGCATCGTATATGATAAACCGCAAATCGGGTCTCTCTCGATGCAACAACTCTGCTGCATGCTCCAACATCAATGCCACCTCTGGCAACAGATAGGCTCGCTGCAAATCACCATAGACCGCCTTTCCCATAAAATTGTCGAGCGTAGCATAGACCAAATGGATCGAAATGGTCGAATCGTTGGGCACAATCTCTACCAGACCCGCTTCAATCATTCTCCGTTCGGCATCAGAAAGAGTATCGACGTCTCCTCCAAATGAAGCGTCCATCCTTGCAACGGTCTCATCTGTAAGCTGACCTTCTTGCTCCGTAGCCAATGAATTCAAAGAACTGTCCGCTAACTGCTCCTGCATATCTTTGCCCTCATCCTGTGCAAGATCTGCAACAACAGCAGAGTGTTCAGCAGCCTGATATTGCACCTGGGTAGTATTCCGTCCGGTGCAGGCACACAACAAAACAGCGCTTCCGATACAAGACCAGAAGCGCAGGATAGGATAGCTCTTTATTCTCTTTCCCATCGGAAACACTAACGATGAAAAGCTACAGAACCCGGTATGTATAATGAGAATCTGCCTGTTGAGTCGGCATCACCAAAATATCGTTGATATTGATGTGCGGCGGCAACGAAACGATCCAGCCGATCACCTCGGCAATATCGGCAGCACAAAGCGGTTTAACCCCTTCGTACACCTTATCAGCACGCTCTTTATCTCCATGGAACCGCACTACTGAAAATTCGGTCTCCACCATACCGGGACGTACCTCACTCACCTTGATACCGTGCTTGAGCAGGTCGATCCGCATTCCTTCACTCAACGAATGGACCGCATGTTTCGAAGCACAATAGACAGCTCCATTGGCATAGGTCTGACTTCCGGCAATCGAGCCGATATTGACAATCAATCCACCTTGCCCCCGTTCGACCATCATGCGTGACACGACACGGGTTATATAAAGCAGTCCTTTGACATTGGTATCGATCATCTTATCCCAATCCATCGGATCACCCTCATCGATCGGTTCGAGGCCCGACGCCAACCCTGCATTGTTGACCAATACGTCAATCGCACGGAAATGTTCCGGCAACGTCTCGATAGCCGATTCGACTTGCGTCCGCTCCCGCACATCAAAACCCAATGCGTGCACCTTAATTTTACACTGATCTTCAAGCTCATCGCTCAACCGTTGCAAACGATCACAACGGCGACCTGTAATCACCAAATCATACCCCATTGCGGCCAATTTGCGTGCAGTTGCCTCGCCGATCCCCGACGATGCCCCCGTAATCAATGCGATCTTGCTCATAATATTCTGCTTTCGTGATAAAACAAATGTATGGATTTTTTACGTTACTTTGTAGCGGTTTCAGCGGAAACTTCTATCTTGCAACCACAATGAGCCGAATCAACCTCGAATACTTCTTGGCCCGCAGAATAGCCTTCAACCATGGCGGGCAAAAAAACAACGTAATGATCCGCATCGCCACCCTAAGCGTAGCGATCGGTATGGCCGTTATGATCATATCACTGGCCGTCATCTTCGGCTTCAAACATGAAATCACCGCTAAACTGACCGGTTTCGGCGCCCACGTCCAAATCGTCAACCTCGACGGAAACACCTCCTACGAAACGGTACCGATCTCAATCAACCAACCGGTGGTTCCATTGATCGAAAAATTGCCTGACTTCGGAGGCATCCACCCCTATGCCATCAAAGCAGGTATTCTGCGCAGCGATGACGCCATGCAGGGCGTAGTCCTCAAAGGTGTAGCAGCAAACTACGATTGGACCTTTTTCCAAGACAATCTGATCGAGGGCTCAATGCCCCGAATCGGGGATACCGTCCGGTATAAAGATATTCTCATTTCGCGCAAACTCGCCGCCATGCTGCAACTCAAGGTGGACGATCCGCTCGAAATGCTCTTTATTCAGAATCCGCCTCGTCGAGACCGATTCCGTGTGCGTGGAATTTACGACACCCAATTCGATGAGCTGGACAAAATGATGGTGTTGACCGACATCCGCAACGTACAACGGCTCAACAGCTGGGACTCCACCCAAATTACCGGATTCGAAATCACAACCACCGATTTTTCACGACTCGAGTCCTTCACCGATGCCATTGACGATCTGGTATTCAATACTCCTCCAGCTGAAGGCAACTCGCTGCGGGTAATCAACATCCGCGAACGTTACCCCACCATCTTCGACTGGCTCAATGCCCACAACGTCAACGCAGCGGTGATTATCATCGTCATGTTGGTGGTGGCCCTTTTCAACATGATCACCGCATTGCTGATTATCCTGCTCGAACGCACCTCGATGATCGGTGTATTGAAAGCCCTCGGAATGGGGAACCGATCCCTGCAAAAAATGTTTATCATACGCTCCTCATTTATCATTCTCAAAGGAATGTTCTGGGGTAACCTGTTAGGAGTTGGACTCTGTCTGCTGCAACACTGGACAGGGCTCGTCCATCTCGACCAGGCCGGATACTTTTTGGCCGTCGTCCCCATCTATATCGACTGGGGGTGGTGGGCGTTGATTAACCTGATCACCTTCCTGTTTATCGTTGCGCTGTTGTCCTTGCCGACGATGATAATTTCACTAATTTTGCCGGAGAAGAGCATTCGATTCGAATAGTCTGAAATGAAACCATACAATACTGCACAAAGCAAAAAAGAGGAGGTACGAACCATGTTCGACGCCATTGCCTTCCGCTATGACCGACTCAACCATTTGCTATCGATGGGAGTGGATCGTCAATGGCGAAGCAAAGTGGTCCGTCGGGTCAAAGCCTCACACCCCTCAACAATCCTCGATCTGGCCACAGGAACCGGCGATTTGGCCATTTTGCTGGCCCGCAACTGTCCCGAAGCCCATGTAACCGGCATCGATCTGTCGGAACAGATGCTGGCAATCGGACGCCATAAAGTGATGCAAGCAGGCCTGGCTGAACGCATCACCCTGGAACAAGGCGATGCAGAGAACCTACCGGTAACGGACAACTGTTTCGATGCGGCAACAGTCGCTTTCGGTGTCCGCAACTTCGAAAACATTGAAAAGGGTCTGTCCGAAATATTCCGGGCACTGCGTCCAGGCGGAGCCGTTTATGTTTTGGAATTCGGCATGCCCCAAAACAAAATATTCGGAGCTCTGTACCGTTTCTATTTCCATCGGGTTTTGCCTACAATCGGACGACTGATTTCACACGACAAAAGCGCCTATACTTACCTGCCTCAATCGGTAGAAGAGTTCCCTTACGGCAAACGCTTCTGCAAAATATTGTCTGACACCGGCTTCACCCAGTGCCGCATCACCAACCTCTGGGGAGGAATCGCACAGATCTATTACGGAGTAAAACCATGAAAAAGATACTTTTATTAACACTCATTGCGGTTACAGTCCTGATGAGTTCGTGTGTCAACCCTGACAAACTCACTTTTGGAGGGATCGAATCGATCCAGCTAAAAGGGGTCTCCACGTCACAGATGGGTCTTGACATTGGAGTCCACGCAACCAATAGCTCCAGCCATAACGTTACCCTGACCGATATGCAAATCGAGATCAAACGTCAGGGAACAACTCAACTCACCTTCAATTTGCGCGAGAAAAGTGTGGTACCCCGCAAAAGCGACGGAGTGGTCATCTTTCCGTTGGTCATTCGATTCAACGGTCTTTTAGGGGCATTGGGCGCCTATTCAACCTTCTCCAAAGGGTTAGAGGGGGTCACTGTCTCCGGTTACGCAACAATCAAAGCGGGCTGGATGAAAAAACGGTTTGATGTTCCAGAGATGCCGTTGGAAGAATTGGCTCGACGGAGCAAATTGTCCTTGTAACAGTTTTATTGGCTCGACGGAGCGGAATTGATCCAGAAAAACTGTTACAAGGACAATTTGCCCAATAGTATCACACCATAATTTTGCAACTGTTAATTTTAATGTTATTTTGCAGATTATACAAGATTGATCTGCAATCTTTGCATCGTACAACAAAACAAACTGGGTGCGTTATTCGGCAATCTGATCTTAGCAAAACTATTGTCGTTTACTGGAAGCGAGCAATACATACGAACCAACCATGACAGTTTTGATAAAGTAGATATGAGGTCAGAATAGCAATCAATAAAAAGGTTTGAGTAACCTTGTTTTGATTAACCGGATGGCACACTTCGGTTAGCTTTTATACACGGAACAACGTCATCAATCAGTCGACTATGAAAAAATATGGATTTCGAGGATTCATCGCACTGTGTTTACTGACAGCAGCACCGCTCAGTGGACAGACTCTCGATCAGTTCAAGCGGCAAGCCGCCCAAGCTAATCCTACTTACCAGACCCGAGTAACGGCTATTGAACATGGCAGTGCCGCAACCGCTATTAAAGCGATGCAGGTACAACCTACAGGAGCAACCATCCCGGGATATCGTGTCCGTATTTTCCTGGATAATGGTCAAAATGCACGCTCATCAGCACTGGCTGCAAAAGCCCGTTTCAATGAAATTTACCCCGACATTCCCGCATATTGGAAATATGAAGCGCCTTACTTCAGCGTATCGGTTGGCAACTGCCTGACCTCAGAAGAGGCGATCATCCTTTGGGGGAAAATCAACAGTGCATTTGACCAAGCTTTTATCATCCGGACAGACATCCCGCTTTCCTTATTCGGAGAAGCTCCTACAACTGCAACTGAAAAAAGCCACTCTTCGGAGGTTGCCGAGTAGCTGACGAAGACACAACCTCCCCACCCTCAACCAAGTAAGTCACTGATAAGGTTGTGGGATAATTGCAAAAAAAATGTAGTTTCGACGAAACTTTCTGCAAAAAAAGTTTCTTTTCTTAATAAACATTTATACCTTTGTCCCCGAATTAAATAACTAACTAATTTTCTTTTACTATGAAAACTTTTACTAAATCAGCTCTGATGCTGGCTGTTGTTGCAGCATTCGTATCGTTCGCTTCTTGCGGTAACGCTGGTGCACAGAAAGCTGCTGAAGATTCAATCGCTGCTGCTAAAGCTGCTGATTCAATCGCTGCTGTTGAGGCTGCTGCTGCCGCTGCTGACTCTGCTGCTGCTGATTCAACCGCTGTTGATTCAACCGCTGCTGCTAAATAATTTAGCGAACGTCAGATTTACAGACAAAAAAATAGTAAGAGGTTTAGAACCTCTTACTATTTTTTTATACCTATACCATCCGTCATTTTATATGATCTGAACAAGTCACTCTGCTATCCTGCTATTTAAGAAACATTACATATTCTCACAGACCATAGCAATTCAATTTATTTCACCAAATCACCGTCTTCTCCAAATATCAATTTAAGTCCCTAATTGATAATATCACTATAATCTCCTTCACATCATTATCTTGCAGAAGTGCCATGAGCGTACTCAATAAAAAAACGGGAGGATGAATGTCATCCTCCCGTGTAATTGTCAACAAAAGATCAATACGAATCTTGTAAGCCTTAATTTATTGCCGCAAAGTTATTTCGTATAGACATACTCTGCACCATTGTGCTTAATAGTCACTTGGGCATGGTCGGCAGCCTCAACATAGCCGATCACCTGAGCATCGACATTGAATGACTTCGAAATGCTAATAATATCGTTAGCCACAGATTCATCCACATAAAGTTCCATACGATGTCCCATATTGAAGACACTGTACATTTCACTCCATGGAGTTTGTGACTCCTGCTGAATCAATTTAAACAACAACGGAGTCTCAAACAGATTATCCTTAATGACATGCAGGTTGTCTACAAAATGCAACACCTTGGTTTGTGCGCCGCCACTACAATGAATCATGCCTTGAATGTGTCCACGGTACTCCTTGAGCACTTCACGGATGATCGGGGCATAGGTACGTGTCGGAGAAAGCACCAACTTTCCTACGGTAAGCGGGCATCCCTCGATCCGATCGGTCAAGCCATAACGTCCGGTATAAACCAGATCTGATGGAATGCCATCATCGAAAGTTTCAGGATATTTCTGGGCCACCTCTTTCGAAAAGACATCGTGACGTGCAGAGGTCAGTCCATTGCTGCCTGTACCGCCGTTATATTCGCTTTCGTATGTAGCCTGTCCCGACGAACTGAGTCCTACGATGCAGCATCCTGCTTTGATATGGGCATTATCAACCACATCTTTCCGCTGCATCCGGGCGGTTACCGTACTATCGACAATAATCGTACGAACCAGGTCTCCCACATCCGCAGTTTCACCTCCTGTCGAATAGATACCGACTCCCAAATCGCGCATATTTTGTAAAAACTCTTCGGTACCGTTAATGACCGCCGAGATCACTTCTCCCGGAACCAAGCGTTTGTTACGCCCGATTGTTGACGACAGCAAAATATCACTGACAGCCCCCACGCACAACAGATCATCGGTATTCATCACAACTGCATCCTGTGCAATGCCTTTCCATACCGACAAATCTCCTGTTTCACGCCAGTAAGCATAAGCCAAAGAGGATTTGGTTCCGGCTCCATCAGCATGCATAATCAGGCATGAATCGGGATCTCCGGAAAGACGGTCGGGGATAATTTTACAAAACGCTCTAGGATAAAGCCCTTTGTCAATGTTTTTGATTGCGGCATGCACATCCTCTTTCGACGAGGAGACGCCACGTCCAGCATAACGGGAGGAAGTTGACATAATATACAGTTCGTATTATTTTGTAATTGAGTTCAAAGATAGGGATTTTATTTCGTATGTTGCCAACTTTTGCCTATTTTTGCTAAGATAGAATTCTTTATCCATGGCAGTGATACCGACCAAACAGGAGCCCGTATTTGAACTGATCCGTAGCATGAGTAAAGCCGAGAAACGGAATTTCAAACTCTATGCTACCCGTTTGTCGGGAAATCAGCAAGCCAAATTCATCACCCTGTTCGATTGTCTCGACGGGATGGATGAATACAACGAAAAGCGTATCCTGCAACGCTGCCCGATCAAAAAAGAGCAGCTGCCCAACATGAAGGCACACCTTTACAAGCAGATCTTAATTAGTATCCGTTTGTTGGAGGTGCAGCACTCCTTGCACATGCAGTTGCATGAACAGCTCGATTTCGCCCGAATTTTATACAACAAAGGGCTGTACCAACAAAGTTCCAAACTGCTCGACAAAGCTGCGGAACAGGCGCTTCAAACGGAGCAATTCACGATGGCTCTTGATTTTATCGATCTCCAGAAAATGATCGATACCCAAAACACCACGCGAGGCATCATTTCCAAAAGTGAAAAGCTCAATCGTTTGGCAGACACATTGTGCAACCGTATCACGCACATCAGCGAACTGACCAATATCGCCACACAACTCTACGGTCTATATCTCCAATTGGGGTATACCCGCACCCAAAAAGATATCGATCTGATTATCCATGTGTATGGCCAGAGGTTATCCAAATTTGATACATTACCTGAAGAGACACTCTCTTTTACCGAACGCTTTTATCTCTATCAGGCCTATGCATGGTATCATTACATCCTGCACAACATGCTGTTGTGTTACAAATATGTCCGCCATTGGATCGCGCTGTTCGACGAACACCCCCAAATGAAAAGGCTGATGTTTGATGCCTATATGCGTGGTTATTCACGGTTATTGGACAGTCTTTTCCTGTTACGGAGTTATAAACGGTTCGCTCAAACCCTCAACACCTTCGAGCAGGAGATTGCGGGTATCGACAACGTCAGTGACAACTCCCGCATGATCGCTTTGCAGATCCACTACACCCACCAAATCAACAAATATTTTTACGAGGGGTTATTCAACGAAGGGATTAAAATCATCCCGGAGGTGGAAGCATTCGTGCAACGCTACAAAAAACATTTGGACATCCACCACCGCATGCTGCTCTGCTATAAAATTGCATGCCTCTATTTCGGCAGTGGAGATTACGATTCTTGTATGAGCTATCTCAAACGGATCATTAGCACCCGCGATCCTCAGATCCGCCGAGATCTACAATGTTATGCACGAATTCTCAATCTGATCTGCTCCTACGAATCCGGCAGTGACTACAATATCGATTACCAGATCCGTGCTGTATACGTCTTCCTGGACAGAATGAATGACCTTCAACAAGTTCAAAAGGAGATGATGCATTTCCTCAAACGGCTGAATTCAGTCTATGCCAGCAACCTGAAAGATGAGTTCCGCAAACTGTACGAAACTCTTAAGCCATACGAACATCACCCATACGAACGTCGGACCTTCTACTATCTGGATGTTCTCTCCTGGCTCCAAAGTAAAGTTGAAGGGATTCCTGTGGGTGAAGTGATCCGTCGCCGGTTCTTAGCCGAAACCCGTTAATTTGATTGACTCAGCGCTCACATTGTTTCGACAGCTTTCTGCTGTTGGAATTATACAATACTGAGAAAGCATCGCACGGAGCATTACAGTGCTCTTATCACATCCTATCACACACGATGACCTTTCTCTTCTCTTTTTCCACACACCGGGCCTCTTGCCTACCACAACAAAACGACCTTTCATTTATTAACTTTCTCCTGGTTATTTGCTATGTTTTTCTTATAAAAAGCGGTTAAAATCACCTTTTTCCTTTGCTCAAGTTACACTTCTTAAGCATTCTCTACAAAACGAACAGAAAATCTATAACTTCTACACGTTATGAATCTTCCCACCTCAATCTGACGTCACGTTCAACCCTTAATAAAATCGCTACGTTAAAATATTTCCTAAAAAATTTTATAAATTACAATTCGATTTGATTTTTCCTCTTTCAACTTATTATTTTGAACCAAAATTCACCTCTTGGCTTCAATTATTAGGATTTTTACATGTGTAATTTTTAACATTCCTATCACAAACAAACACATTACCACACAGCGATTTGCAAATTATAACACCCTATCTTATATTTGTCCTCACATAACGATAAACAAGAAGCAATATGACAATGGAAAAACATGTTCAGCAGTACGTGGATGATTTCATGGCCAAGATCATCGCGAAAAATCCAGGTGAAAAAGAGTTCCATCAGGCCGTTCACGAAGTGGTCGAGTCCTTGGCACCTTACATTCTGGAAAATCCGATACTTGCCAAAATGAAAATCCTCGAACGAATCGCAGAACCCGAACGAGTTGTGATGTTCCGCGTTCCGTGGCTCAACGATAAAGGTGAAATCGAAATCAACCGTGGTTATCGCGTACAAATGAACAGCGCGATCGGCCCATACAAAGGCGGTTTGCGTTTCCATTCGTCAGTTAACCTCAGCATCTTGAAATTCCTCGCATTTGAACAGGTGTTCAAGAACAGTTTGACCACCCTGCCCATGGGTGGTGGTAAAGGAGGTTCGGACTTCAACCCCAAAGGCAGATCTGACAACGAAGTGATGAAATTCTGCCAATCCTTCATGACCGAACTCCAACGTCACGTAGGTCAGGATACAGACGTACCCGCTGGTGACATCGGTGTTGGCGGACGCGAAATCGGCTTCTTGTTTGGACAGTACAAACGTCTGCGCAACGAATTTACCGGCACACTGACCGGTAAAGGTTTGGGATGGGGCGGCAGCCCGTTGCGCCCCGAAGCAACCGGTTATGGGGTATGCTACTTTGCACAGGAGATGCTCGCAACCCGTGGAGAGAGCTTCAAAGGCAAAACCGGTTGCTTCGG
>OGLE01002662.1_pt1 | contig 10953 bp, 9 predicted proteins | sample 1572671 | NCBI WGS metagenome assembly OGLE01 (sample SAMEA2581923, study PRJEB24529) | metagenome | biome: Human gut stool | place: China | collected 2011 | reverse complement strand
TATCAGTTCATTATAAAAATATTAAATTTTTGTCTTGACAACTGAGCCATTATAGAATGCCAAAATCACAAAATAAATTAAAAATTCAAACACACTAACCCATCTTGTAAAATCAAATGCAAATAACGGAAGAATGTAGGATAACAAAAACTCTGATGTTATCCCTTTTTCCTGTTCTGCAGACAATATCTTATATTTTGTATAATTTTGACTCCGTACTCCTCTCATCGAACAAAAAATAATTATTGCTGATAGAAATAATCCAATAGCAATACAACCTATACCAACGACTTCAGATCCTATATAATTATTTGTTTCATCCGTAATACTCATGATATCTAAGAAAAGAATTGTTATCCATAGCGGTATAAATGCAGTGAAAAACATTGCATATTTAAATAATCTGTTCATAGCGTACCTCCTATTTTTAGGAACATTATATCACATTTTTTCTACTACTAATACTCCGTTTCAGCTATCTTATTCATTAAAATTACAGGAAACATCTAGTAATATCTCAACTATCAATTCTCTTTTCCCCTCATTTCCAGCCACATCCCCTTCTTCTGCAGCACCTGTCCTTCCTCAATCTCCGGACGGATGATGGACTTGATCACCTCTTCCTCTGCTCCTGCCTGCAGCAGTTCGCGGATTACTTTTCTTCTCGTCTCGCTCATCCACTCGGAAGCATAGATATCAAGAAGTGTGAGTTTATCAAAGTTTTTGGCAAACCAGGCTTTTCGTTCTTCCGCTTCCCGTTTCATTTCATGATTTACCGCAGACTGGATCATGCTGGCAGTGATCGTCTTTTCCACTTCTGCTCCTTTGACATCTTTTGGCGTGGAATGAATCTTCTTCTCCATCGCACCCAGATTCATCATCATAAAGGAAAAGGCGTCCAGTTCATACAGCCGGATGTTTTCATTTTTCGATTGCTGCTTTTTGAGATATTTCAATGACTCTTCCCCGATAAAGTCACATTCTTCCATCTGCCATTTCTGTTTTTCTTTCTGTTCCGCCGGGACAAAAGCACCACATTTTCTTGCTTCCAGATATACTTCATGTTCCCACGGGAACCATTTCTTATCCCGAATCGGATTTTCCCCACGCACAAAAATAATACATTCATCATCCGGCAACAGGCGAAGCTCATACTCTAACATCAGCTCCCTGCCAAGCACATCGTAATTCTCACTGTAAGAACCGCTGGTTCCTTTGCTTTCTCCACTGGTTCGTTTGTCGATCGTCCATTTTCCAAGCAGCTTTGAGACATATTCATAGGTGCTTGCTTCGTTACCACCTAGATAGATAAAAGTGTCGCAGTTTCCGACAATGCCTTCCCATGCTCCATCCGCAAAAAGCGTTTTTAACTGTGCCAGAGACTGTAAGATTGGCACACAGTACACACCACGGCTTCTACAGGTAGCAAGGATCTTATCAAAGTTATTCGGCATCTTGATGTTCGCCATTTCATCGAGCCAGAATCCCACATCCATCGGCAGTTTTCCGCCAAAGAATCTCGCCTGCCGGTACAGCTCCTGGAAAAGCAGCGTATACACCATACCGGGTACGAAGTTAAAGGTATCGTCATCATCCGGAATGATGATAAAGAGGTTGCTCTTTGTTTTCCCGTCTCCATCCATTCCCGTTCCAAACTCGTCCAGTGGAATGTCATTAGATGAGAATATCTCCAAGAGTTCCTCATTATCAAAGGGCTGCATCCGGGCATTGACTGTCATAATGACAGAACGGATCGTTTCATCCGGACCGCCTCTATAACGCTGGTATGCTTTTACGGCCGGATGATCTGGCTTTTTCTTCGCCAGTTCTTTCATGCGTTCGTCTAACTTTGGCGGCGTATCTTCATCCACAAACTGTGCCTCATCTAACAGGTAAAGAATGGATTTCCAGTTTCTCTGCAGAAGTTCTGCCTTTCCTCTTTTCGGGTTATATACCCCTTTCGGACACTCCATCCATATATAGAGAAAAAGGCTTTCTAGGAACATTCGTTCGGCACGCTCCCAGAAAGGATCCTGAGAAGAATTTTTGATATTTGCTGAGTTTGTATTCTGGATCAGATTCGTCACCAGCTTCGTGATATCGCTCTTACTACGGATATACGGAAACGGATTGAAATGCATGCTTTTCTCCATTTCACACAGGTTCAGCGTATATACTCTGGTATTCTTCTGTTTCGCCAGCCATGCTCCCATCTCCTCCGCAAGGCTTCCCTTCGGATCCGTGTAGATGTTGCAGTCGTGTAACGACATTAGATTGGGTGTCAGAAAGAATGCTGTCTTACCGGCACCACTGCCGCCGACAACCACAATGTTGTTATTGCGAAGAGTATCCGAGTCGTAGCGGAAACGCACATTTTGAGATAATACTTTGTTTTCCGGAGACAGACCGGACTTTGTTTCTTCTGTCCTTGCGGCATACTTTTCATTGAATGCCCGCACTTCACCCCATTTGGCAGAACCAAACTCATTGCCGGGCATCCGGTTATGGTCGCTTTTACTATATGCCTGAAAACTGCAGATCATCCACAACAAACCTCCCACTAGAACCATACTGTAACTTTTGTCATTATAAACTTTCAGCGGATGCAGCAGACACCAGATGATCTGTTCTTTCAATTTTGATATTTCCACATCCACAAGATACAATCCGCTCAGACTGTAAAACAAATAAAGCGTGGGCAGTAACAAAACCGCACACACTTTGAATAATTGGTGTAATCTTCTTTTTCTGCTGTCACCGGCAACATGCGTTGCACGGGAGCGTTCTTTCTTTCGTTTCATATAGATCCTATATTCCTTTCTCAGCCCACAAAGTTTGAGCTGAAACTATAAATTCGCCGTGTAAAAACGCTGATCATTTATTTCACACTGCTTTCCTATCGTTTCTTAAGGTTTACATCCAGTTTGTGCCGCAATATCTCTTCCGGCACCGGCTGCCTCTCTTTCCCTCTGCTTCTCTGATACTTCAGACACTCCGCTGCAATATCTTCATTCTTTTTGCTGTATTTTCGCAGCTCTTTTCCCTCCAGATCAATTTCCCGAACCTCAGAAGTTCCACTCCGCTTCAGGTATGCCTGCAGCCGTTTTCCATCCTCCGAAATACTTACTTCTGCCTTATCCAAGGAAATACACCGGATAAAGTCTTTGGATTCCTGCGGCTCCTTTGGAAGATTGGCTATATAGAGATTTGGTGATTCTGCCACCATCTGTGTTTCCATGTCAAAGGTTACCGGGATGTATTCCGGACTTTGATAACGCTCTTTCATTTTTTCCAGGGCCAACACTTTCCCCACTGTTTTCTCTGAAACCGGTTCAGGGACAGAAGATTTTTCTTTCATCTCCTGTCCCTGATTAAAAGATGGAAAGATCGCTGCATACTCCGGTTTCAGTTTTTCGATCATTTTCACACGGTCATTTCCCACCGGGGCAAATGCTTTTTCCAATTTTGCAATGTCCAGTTTCACTTTTTCTTTCTCATGGATGTTCTGCCTTTGATCCAGTGCATATCCCCAGATGTCTCCCTCTCGTTTCAGGCAGGTGATCACAGTCTGTCCCTCATCCAAAAGAATACAGTCTGACTTTTTGATCCGTATGGCACTGGAAAGATTTTCTCCCAACCTGCCACGGGGAATACGAAACAGATAAGCATCTTTTTCTTCCCGCAAAAGAAGGGATTCCACATTGATACTGATCGGAAGATACTCTTTATCCTGTATCCGCTGCTGAAGCTCCTCAAGCTGCTCCTCATGCATCCTGCCTTCATATCCTTTGGCGGCAAGTTCATCCAGATATTCCAGTCCTCCGGGACTTGCCATTCCCATATATTCGTCCAGATCGATCTCTTTCGCTTCTTCCCTGAATTTCTTTTTGTAGTATTCAATGACCATACGCACGCTCTCCACCTGCTCCGGATTGTATGCGATCTGTGTATAGCCGTCTCCCAGATTTAAGTCCGGCAGTTCCGCAAAAGCTACTTTCATCTTTTTCAAGCGGTCATAAAAGGGGATCAGCTCTTTTTCCCCCTCCAAAGGAATATTCAAGATCGTATATCTTCCGCCTGTCATTTTCTCCAGATCAGACAATTTCATGGTATTGTGTGTCCCCTCACTGGCATAATGAAGTTTCATCCGGTGCTGCAATGCTTTCACCTGTGCGATCTGCACCCCTTTTGCTGCTCCTTTCGCTGAAAAGCGGATAGCCTTTCCTAAACCGCCCAGCCCTCTTCCATACAATTCAATGATCTGCACTAAGGATTGTAATTCTTCACTCATCTGCGTTCCCTCCTGTTTTTCTTTGCTTTCTCCTGTGGTTCCTGTTCTTTCTCCATCATTTCATAAAATTCGATACACCGTCGTATCTCCATCACATCCTTTCGATTTCTCGCCATCTCAAGGACATCCTCTGCCGGCATTTTTGCCTCCACCGCTTTACGAAGCTGCTCAATCTGTGCCGCCGACAATCCGGTGTCCCTGATAACATACTCCATCACTTCTTCATAACCCTGTTTTGACTGATTGTGAGCCAAATACTCTGCGAGGAGCATCTGCAGTCTCTCTGCCGGATTCTCCATTCTTTGAATTTCACCATTAGATTCCGGTTCTATCCCAAATAAAATGCAGAGCATTTTTTCATGCTTTGCAAGCAAATCCGATGTGTCTGCTATCAGATAACTGTCAATCTGTTTTTCCGTCAATCCGTAGCTGGCTCCAAGAAATACTAAAGTCCATTCGCCATCTGTTGCTGAAATACCGTGCTTTTTTATCAATGTCTTTATCAATGTCATTTGTTCTTCCGTCACCTTGTTTTATTCCTCCTTTGCTTCATCACTCGTATCAACTCTCTCTGTACCCTGTGTGCTTCTTTACGCTTTACATAAATACCGCATTTTCTGGTTTCATTCTTCATCTTTTGAAGCACTCCGACGCTCCGCTCATGCATATAAAGCGGTGTACCTGTCCGCCGGTACAATCTTCTTGCCTCCAGCACCTGACGCACCATTATTTTCTGGTACTCTGACATTTCACCATAGGGGATAAACTGATAGTTTCTGCTCATTGCCCAATCAAGGTTTTTATTTCTGCCTGTGGACAGTTCTTCTTTTCTTTCCTGTCTTTGCGATGTGATACGCCTGTCGATATCCACCGGCATATACCCCTCACTTAATCGGTAGCTGCGGATTGCTTTTCCTCTCCCCGGCGGTGTAAGGGCAAGGTAGACACCATGCTCTCTTGAAACTCCTTCCCACAACTGGTAATAGTGATCCTGCACCATTCTTCTCTTAAAATCTGCATAGGATCTGCTTTCGAGGATGCACTGGTCAATGTCCCGTTCCACCTGCTCTTTTCCGGTCCGTTTGCCATCCTTTTTTTCATAATCTGTTGAATAATCCAATTCCGGATCCTTTTCCTTTAATGATCCGGTATGATATTTTTCTGCCAGCCGGTTTGTCAGTGGTCGTATCACTTTCTCCCAGTCTCCTTTTTGATAACGGTACTTTCCACCACTTCTGCTGACAGAATTAAAGACCAAGTGCATGTGCATATGGTCTCTGTCTTTATGAACCGAGCAGGCATAGTCATACGCCCCGGCAAGATATTCTTCTGTCCATTCCTTTACAAACTCCATAGCCTCCTCCGGCAGTATCATCTCATCCTTTGAAAAAGAAAACTTAAAATGATAACCTTCTCTGGTACCGTGCGTGGGGCGTAGCTGCTTTGTCAAAAAAAATGTATCCAAGATCTGCTCCGGTGTCACCCCGGTATTGCTGAAGCACAGACCATCCGTCTTTCTTTCATTGAAGATATACGGAATGGACTTTCTTAAATGTTCCTTTGTCTTGATGGCATCCATCTTGATGATTAACGACATCACGCTCCCTCCGTTTCTTGTGTTTCCTTATGCCCCTTTCATAAGCCGGATGGTGCTTTTCATCATTCCATAAACTTCATCCAGCTTTTCTAACAGATCCACTCTCGGTTCCACATAATTGTGTTCGTTATACTTTTTGGCGATCTGATTGATGTTCACACCGATTTTGTTGATCTCATAGATCATCTGCAGAATCGAACCGTCAAACTCATCCCTTGTCACCTCCGGCGGACATTTGGCAATGCTGCGTATATATTCACTCATAGTTTTGTGCTGATCGTTTGCCTGTCTTGACAGGGCAGCTTTTTCCATCGGTGTCATTCTTACTCGAAGGATCTCTGTTTTTGCGTCATTCATGCGGTCACTCCCTTCTTATGTTTGGACAATTTGTCTAAACGCTATTTTTATCTTTTTTGTTTCTTTTTGTCTGGACAATTTGTCCAAACATAGTGTTTTCTGAGCTTTATATGCTTTATTTTGGCACATAAAATGTGCCTTTTCCCTCTCTCATTCAAGCCCTGCAAGATACGCATAATGTGGACACATCTATGCACATATCTTGTAAGGGGACTCCGTTCCCTTATACCCTTATGCCCTTATATACAGTAATAGCGTTATTTTTTATGCTTTCGTCTGGAACTGACTTTTGACAACTTTTTCTTGGCTTTTTTTGCCTTACGTGATTTCTTTTTCGCTTTCTTCTTTTTATGAACCGCCTTCTTTTTTGCTAGTTTTTCCCTTTCTGCCTTTTGCTGCTGTTCCAGCTTAGCCTGTTCTTCCTGCACTTTCTTTTCCTTCATCTGATTGATTGCCGCTTCATCGTATGATGTTTCTGAAAGTGACATCTGACAGCTTTTCAGATTGTAATTGCACTGATAGACACTGCCATCTGACAAAAGAACAAAACTGGTAACATCAAATGCCTCCGTCTGCTGATAGGTCAGTTTTTTGACGGATCTGCATTTCCTGTCCTGACAAATCTGAATCAACTGATTTTTCAAATCTTCATAAGCTGCGTCCGACATAAATCCTAAAAAGGTATTAAGATTTGTGGTATCCACAGAAATCGCTTCTTTGGTTTCTTGCGGCAGTTCACGATCCGGAGCATTCTCTGTCGCAGTCACAGATGCCCCCGATGCTGTTTCTGTAACGACCGCTGCGCCGGTTGCCGTATTGGTTTTATGAACCGTTTCCAATCCTGCATGATGACCTCCCATCATACTTTTTATGATAGCTGCCACAATAATGGCAACAAACATAAAAAATACCAACACTGCCATAACAGTCTTTCTTCCCTGTCCCCTGTCTCTTTGCTTCCAATAAAATCTTCGTATGTTTCTTAACATGACTTCCTCACTTTCTATCCTGTTTGGACATAATGTCCAAACGCTACTTTTTGTCCCATTTCTTTAACCGTCTGAAATAAGTAAAATTTGTATAAACACCAAACATCGGTCCCTCTGTATTTCCGGTCAGGGAAGAACCACTGGAACTGGTACAGTGAAGCCAAACCACTCTGCCATCCTTCGTTTTCCCACAATAAATCCCAACATGATTTGCCCCACCGGTTCCACCTGTCTTACTTTTCAATCCAATATCTCCCGGCTGTAACTGGTCAGCAGATATGTCCTGAAACTTTTTGGAACCGATAAAAGTTGCTGTCGTAGAACCATATGGCACACTGGTCACTCCTGCTTTATGAAATGCCCATGCGGAAAAAGCAGAGCAGTCCAAAAACTCCGGTTTGTCCCGTCCATCCGACTGCCGTTTCTCCATGCTGTATTTTACCGTCCCAATTAAAGAAGCACCTTTTTCAATCACCTTCCAAGCCTCCGCCGGCGCCGTATTATTTTTCTTCAATTCTTCTAAAATCTTTTTGGCGGATTCATTGGATACACTGGTTTCTTCATTCATCACATAGTAACGAAGTACATGAGGTACATACTCGTTATCACCATAAGAACTGTACCCAAGTTCCGCACACATCTTTGCTGAAAAGATCCCGGCATTTTCTTTGGTGTAACAGCCATAATTTTTTAATGCCCAGTCTATGTAACCATTTCCAAAGTTGTACCCCTGCAGGGCAAGTGAAATTCCTTTTATGTCATTCGCACTTTGACACTTCGCTTTTGTCAGGCAGTCCGATAATTCATGCGTTCCGCAGTCAATACTTTCTTCTGCACTGTCAATCGGTGGATTCACATTGTAATAGGATTGTGCCGTCTGCATGACATCCGGTTTCGTTCCTCCGCTTTCCTGTTCGATCACGGCAAGACACAGATCCACATAGTCATCAATTCCATATTTTTCACAGTATTCCGAGACAAGTTCACGGAAACTTTCTGTCTTTTCAGATACCTGTGCCTGATAGGTTCCATCCTGTGATTCATTAGCAGCACCGCCGGAGCCAACCACTACTCCGATTGCTCCCACGATAGCTGCCACAAGAATAATCAAAAGAAGTGCTATCCATACAGCCGGATTTGCCGCTACTGCCTGAACAACACTTTGTATTGTCTTTACCAAAGATTTTCCTGCCTGTGCTCCTGCTTTTGCTCCCGTTTGAACAGCTCTTGCCGATTTCTCCGTTGACTTTCTTGCAGCCTTTCTCTTTTCTCTGCTTTGCAGCTTTTTATGCACGAGTGTTTTCATACCGCCCACTGCTGTATGTGCGCCTTTTCTAGCAGTTTCCTTAGAAAGCCTGATAGGTGCATCTTCTGTATGCTCCATATTTCTTTCTTCATAAGAAGAATCTGCCACACTGCTTCCAAGCAATATCAGATGCATGGACTGCACCATAAGCTCCTTTGTTTCATGAATAGAAAAAAGGACACACTCACTTTTGGATGAACTGCCCTTCTTCTGCTTTTTGCCTTTATTTAGTTTTTCAATGCCTTTTTTCTTAAACCGGCTCTTTTTCCGCCGTTTCATTTTTTCAGCCTTAGCCATTTCTCTGGCTTTCTTTAACATTCGCTGTTTGGAACGATAATCCAGACTTTTGAAAACTCGCTTCGCCGGCTCACTTAATGATTCAATGACCTCTTTGTCAAGATGATCCATTTGCTTTCACCTCCAATTTTTTCTGCGTAGGTTCGCAATATTTTTTTATTTTTATGTTGAACATTTTGGGAAAATATGATATATTGATGTTAGAAAAGAAAAGCACCCACTCCAAAGTGGATGCTCCCATCAAGGTTAAATGTCCTTACGGACACCGCCTATCCTGTTTGCAGACAGGATAGGCATTTTTATTTGCGCTTGTTTCTCTTATTGAGAAAGGCAAGCAACGCTATAACAAGACTACCAAAGGCACATAACAATGTTAATATGCCAATGAAAATCGAAAGGATTTCAAAAGCTGTCATCTGCGCCACCTCCCTTCCTATGTATTCCGGCAAGCCGGTCATTCGGTGCTGGGAGGCTACCACCCTGTCATGGGTACTTTCCTATGGCTTACGCCATGTAACTAATATATCATTTTTCCTGCCATAATTCAACGATTTTCGTCAATTCATTTGCTCTTATTTTTTCGATGTTTGCTTCGCATTTCTGTCATGAACCATTTCATGAAAATTGGTATTAAATAACTGATATAGACTACTGTCTTTTTCCATTGTATTATCAAACGGAACAATCTTATCGCCAAACCGGATAAGTCCCATTCCCGGCTCTGCTCCATTCACACAGGCAAGCTGCTCGGAAGAGATATCAAACAAATCTTCTACCGCTTCCTTATCCATTGTTCCCTGATCCAGCAAAAGCATAAATTCAGAATTGGAAACCATTGTTTTGGTAGAACGGTTTCTCTGCGCATCGATCAAGTTCTGGCTCATCCCGGTACAGATACCACCACGCTTACGGACCTCACGCCACATCTTCTCCAGTGCATGTAAACTATATTCTTCTCCCCAAAGTTCGTGCATCTCATCCACATAAACCCATGTAGCAACCCCATCTGACTGATTATATTTGATCTTAGCCGTGATACTTTCAATCATCACAAGCATTGCCATTGCCCGCATTCGTTTTCCCAGTTCCGAAAATCCATACACGGTAAATCGGTTCTCATCGGATATGGACTGCTCTCTGGCAAAAATGTCAAGCGTACCATCTGCAAATACTTCCAACTGGTCTACGATCTCCTGTGCTGCTTCATTCCCCTCATAATGCTCAAGAATATAATCTCTCATCACCGGAATTGTCGGAGCTTCCGGACGGTTTCGCGTCCGTCTTTTATCTTTTCGCTTCTTAAAGTATTCCTCATACATATGGCTGACTGCCTTATCAATTACAGCGATATGTCTGCTGGTAAGCGGCACCGGTTTCAATGCCTGTTCACAGATTGCATAAGCAAACTCCGCTTTTTCCGCCACAAAACGGTCAATGTCCGGCACAACATCCGGTACATGGAACGGATTGACATAAAAAACATTTTCCGCAGACTGTGTCAGATTGATATACTGACCGCCCCACGCTGCTGCAATGTCTTTGTATTCACCCATTGGATCTACCACGATAATATCGTCCTTTGAGAAACATAACACCTGCCCCATCTCTGATTTCTCATTGTAGGACTTTCCGGAACCCGGAACACCAAACACCATCCCGTTTCCATTCTTTAATAATTTACGGTTTCCGATGATCAGATTTTTGGATACCTTGTTAAATCCATAGCAGTAGCCTAAATCATCATGGATTTCCTGCACATTAAACGGAATGAAAATGGAAAGTTCCTCAGAGGTAATTGTCCGCATCGTATCAACAAATCTTGCTCCCGTCGGCAATGATGTATTCAAGGCATCAAGCTGTCGATAGGAATGTGGAACAATGTCCATGTTGTGTGTTTTTCCAATGATACGCACCTTTTCTGTCCGCTCCTCCAGTTCTTCCATCGAACCAGCTTTTACCACAATGGTGATCCCCACATAAAGAAGCCGCTCATCAAACGAAGAAATACGGTCAAGCATCTCCTCGGTATCTCTTTGCTGTTTTCTTCTCTCGTAATTAATGTTAGACAATATGTAATGACCTCCACTTTGTAACTTCGTGGATTTACCTGTATACT